>Ga0316205_10000150_pt1 | contig 150242 bp, 132 predicted proteins | sample 3monthpyrite_MG_FD_204941 | JGI IMG/M metagenome (GOLD analysis project Ga0316205, IMG submission 204941) | Microbial mat bacterial communities from mineral coupon in-situ incubated in ocean water Damariscotta River, Maine, United States -... | ecosystem: Environmental > Aquatic > Marine >...
CTGCATCTAGCTGTACTGTGATGTCCATACAAACAGCCGTAGGTGCTATATTATCTTCTACTGTTACATTCGCTGTACAGGTTGAAGCATTTCCGTTCACATCCGTTACGGTAAGAGTTACCGTATTGGCGCCTACATCGGTACAATCAAAGGTAGCTGGTGAAACTGCTAATGAAGCTATTCCGCAGTTATCAGTACTTCCTCCATCGACATCGCCGGGGGTAATAGAAGCATTACCTGCTGCATCTAGCTGTACTGTGATGTCCATACAAACAGCCGTAGGTGCTATATTATCTTCTACTGTTACATTCGCTGTACAGGTTGAAGCATTTCCGTTCACATCCGTTACGGTAAGAGTTACCGTATTACCGCCTACATCGGTACAATCAAAGGTAGCTGGTGAAACTGCTAGTGAAGCAATGCCACACGCATCGGTAGAACCTCCGTCAACATCACCAGGAGTAATAGAAGCATTACCCGCAGCATCTAGTTGTACTGTGATATCCATACAAACGGCTGTAGGTGCTACATTGTCCTGAACATCTACAGTAACTACAATAATTGTATCATTATTTCCTGGGACTCCAGGTGTATTATCTCTTAGTCTAACATTAACGGTATTAGTACCTCCAATATCAGCACAGGTAAATGTTCGTGCCGCTGCATTACCTAGAATTCGAATACCAACGGTAGGATCACAATTGTCTGTTGCAGTTATAAAGGGGTCTGCTCCCGTAGCAGCATTTAACGTTACTGTACCAGAAGCGTCTAAAATAGCAGGGATCGTCGCTCCAGGGTTTGTCCATACTGGTGCTATATTGTCTTCTACTGTTACTGTGGCTGTACAGGTATCTGTAAGTCCTCCCGTATCGGTTACAGTAAGAGTTACTGTATTGTCTCCAATATCGGAGCAGTCAAAAGTATCTATATCTACACCAAATGTTACAGCTCCTTCAAGATCTGAAGAGCCTCCATCCACATCAGCTCCTACAATGGTAGCATTGCCTGCTGTATCTAATTGCACCGTAATATCTTGACATACGGCCGTGGGAGGCGTATTAACAGCTGTAATGGTTACAGAATAACTCTGTACACATAATGGATCAGCTCCAGCCGTATCTCCTGCGCTTAACACCCAGGTTCCTAACGGAGACTGTACATTAAAGTTGTCAAGGTCACCTCCGCCTGCTGGTAAAAAAGTACCACTTACTGGTGTACCAAGAATGGGCGGACCCGTTGCAGATTGATCAAATACCGTCGTAACAATGGGGTTGCCAGCACTACCCCATGTATTAGGGGGAGCAAGTATCTCCATGCCTCCAGGACCATCGATTCTAAAGTTTGTTTCTCCATGAAATGCGTCGCCAGAAGCACTTGGCGCGGCACAACTACCATCGGTCTTTTGCCAAGTAATAGATACGTTTATATCTGTAATAGCAGATCCTGCTGCAAAATCTGCAGCAGTAAACGTAACTCCTGGTAATTGTACACAATACGATCCACAACCATCCACGCTTACCGTGGGGCCGCTATATGTTCGTGTTACTGTTTGAGAAAACCCGGTGCTAAATGCAAATAATAACAGCACCAAGGTGACTAGTGTATTTTTTTTCATAATTGAGGTTTGGTTATTGTCCCGAAGATACTAAAAAAAGACAAATTATTAAACGAAAATAGATAAAGCGCTAGATAGTATCGAGATACAACAATAAGCGTAGAGCATCAACACTAAGAAGTGCTAAAAAAATATCTATTCTGAAGTCAATTCTTGTTTAAACCGATCGTATAAATTCTGATCAATAAAACCGCGCTCTAGAAGTAAATTAATATAGGAGTCTGTACCGGCACCATGCTGTGCCTCAGCGATCCGTTGCCCAGATTTCACAATCTCAACCCTCTGAGATGGGAATTGTGTTAATGCCCGAAGGTTTACCTCAAAAGCGTCCCCATATTGTTGTATACTACTGTACAACAGCATGAGTTGAGTATAACTATTTATGTAGTTAGGATCTCTGGCTATAGAGCTTTCAAAACTATTGGCAGCATTTTGCAGATCACCATTCATATAGAAGGCTGCCCCTAAATTATAGTAACTATTGCCGGTTACGGTTCCCAATCCATGTGCTCTTCTAATATATGATATGGCTTCTTCATAGTTGCCCAACTCATGATTAATAACACCCAAATTATTATATACGGGCCCATTGTCATTATGTATCTCCAACGATCTTTTATAATAAAAAATCGCGCTATTTCCCAATTGCTTTTTAGTGGTGGATGTCTGCGCTTTACTCATATCACCAAGTAAATAATCTCCAAGAAGCGCATTGGCTTTGGCAGATCTTTTTAAGTGTTTGCTATCGTTTCGAGTGAGGGTAGTCTTACTTTCCCAGTCGTTATTTCGATCAAGCACATGTGCGCCTGCGACCACAGTTAATAATGAAACTGCTCCAATAAGAATAGGCTTTCGGTTCCAAGGTTTTTCCTTTTCAGAAACAGGAACTCTACATACTTTTAAGAGCAAGTAAGCCAATACGATACAGAACCCCAAAGAAGGTATGTACGCAAAACGTTCTGCTATAATTCCTACTGCGGGACGTACTAAATTAGAAAACATGGAAATACTAATAAAGAAAAACGCTAGACCAAAGATTAACACGTGCTTTGTTTTCAGTTTTAACACTGTGTACACGCCAAGTGGTAACAAAACAAGAATACCCCCCCAGGCCCAAATACTATTCCATCCCACTATAGGCACATGATCATACCCATAATAAAAAAGCAAGGGATACGGCCATACCAATAATTTTATATAATAACCTACCGTATAGAAGGCGGCCGGAATTCTGGTAACTATATTTCCCTCCATGGTAAACAGCGGGTTCTCCATAAAGAGCAACTCTCTAGCCTTAGTCTCGCTATCTAATAATTGGTTGGACCCCGCTTTAAACGCGAGGTATACCAATATAAAAGAACCTATTATAAGCACCAACTTACGCCCTTTGAGGTTCTCAAAGAAATAAAGAGAAAGCGGTATGATTGCCAAAAATGTAAGTGAGGATAGCTTAGCAAGTAACGAAACACCCATAAGCACTAATGCGAGTAACAAATACAAAATATTGCGTTTTGACACATATGAAATGGCGGTTCGGAGTGCTAATAATGCAAAAAGAAAACTCAGCAATTCGTCCCTAGACTTTATATTATTAACAACTTCAGAATGAATAGGGTGTATTAAAAAAAGAGCGACAACTAACACGGGCAACAACCAATGATATTCTCTGAAAAGTCGTGTGAGAACTCCAAAGAGAAGCAGACATGTTAGTGCATATAGCAGGAGGTTAATAAGGTGGCTCACAAAAGGATTGGCTCCAAAAAATTGATATTCAATTGCAAAGACTGCCAATGTAACCGGACGGTACGCAAAACTCTGACGTTCGTTTTCAATATAATGACTCGTGAAAATGGTTGGTATTCCTCCAATACCCTGTTCTACTTTCGCATTATTAACGATCACATATTCATCGTCCATACTATAATCATTGTTCAATGTGTTTCCGTAGAAAACAAAACATAGAACTACAATACTAATTTTGGTGAAAAGAGATACTTTTTTTGGCATAGTAAACATTGCAAGAGACCCGTAAATATAAAAGGATTTTTGAAATCCGAGAACCGTAAGAGAACCGAATTTATTAAAGATGTCTAATTTTCGAAATTAATAGTATGAATTTTATCCAGACTTCTTATTTTTAGCAACTATTTAATTTAATGGACAAACGACATTGTTTGTCATAACCAAAAGTACCTGTGGTCTATATAAATGCCATAAGCTATCATTTGCCCGAAGCAACATTATCTAATGATGCTCTAATTGATGAATACGTTCATTATGGCGGTGCCGATAGTTCAATTACTGCTGAAACAATTTTCGCACAATGCGGGGTTAGAAACAGGCATGTCTGTCCTTTAGATGATACTGCCAAAGATCTTGGAAATCGTGCTGCGGAAAAGCTTTTTGAAGAATGGAATATTGATAGAGAGCAAATTGATTACATTATTTTTGTAAGTGACGCGCTTGAATACAAAGGCCCTACTACGGCTTGTGTCATGCAACACAATCTTAAGTTAAAAAATGGTATTGGCGCTATTGATATCCTTCATGGGTGTACCGGCTGGGTATATGGAATAAGCCTTGCCAAGGCATTACTTATAGCCGGATTGGCAACCAACGTTCTTTTAGTTACCGCCGATGTCCCCACCAAAGTAATCCACCCCATTGATATAGAACTTCGTGCTATTTTTAGCGATGGCGGGGCTGCTACCTTGATAAGTAGTAACGAAATGAAAGGCGGTTTGAACGCTCAGGTAAATGACTTTGTTTTTGGAACAGACGGCGCTGGTGAAAAGAACCTTTGGGTAGAACGATCTGCCACGCGGGAACCTGCAGACATTGAATGGTTAGAACCCTATAAAGATCTACCTACAAAACTAGGAGGGGGGCGCTTGCATATGAGTAGTCCAAAAATATTCATGTTTGCACTGCGAAAAGTACCAGGCTTAATTAACCAAATATTAGAAAAGCATCAACTAGAAAAAGAAGATATAGATTGCTTTATTTTACATCAGGCCAACGGAACTATGTTAGATTTTCTTCGGAAGCGAATGAAAATTCCAGCAGAAAAATTTGTCATAAGTATTGAAAATACTGGAAATACAGTTTCTGCCTCTATTCCATTAGCTGCTAAAGGACTTATTGATAATAATGTTTTCAAGAAAGGGAATACTATCTTAGTAGCCGGTTTTGGCATCGGGTATTCCTGGGGAGCCACTATTTTAACACTATAATATATATGAACATTACCGAATTTATTTCAACCTTAGAAACAGAGTTTGAAGAACTGGAGCCGGGCACATTAAAACCGGATACTAATTTTAGAGATCTAGACGAGTGGAGTTCTATGCATGCATTAATCATCATTGCATTAATTGATACGGATTATGACGTTAGTATAACCGGAGAAGATCTTTCTACTATAGAGACCGTTTCTCAATTGTATGATATTGTTGAAGCCCGTGTGAAGTAATGGCATTTTTCTCAGTGGATAACATATCAATTAAAGGCATCGCGGCTGCGGTTCCTGCACAAATGGAATCCAACTGGGATTATGAATTGCTTACTGAGAAAGAAAAAAGGCTACTGGTTAAAACTACAGGAGTTGAAGAAAAACGAAGAGCGCCTCTTGGTATGACGACCTCTGACCTTTGTTTTGAAGCGGCTCAAAAATTACTTTCAGACCTACATTGGGATCCAAAAGATGTTGAAATCTTAATATTTGTTTCTCAATCTTCAGATTATTATTTACCTGCCACCGCAATTATTTTACAAGACCGACTAGGGCTTCCAAAATCATGTATGGCATTTGATATTGGATTGGGATGCTCGGGCTATGTATATGGCTTATCTGTAATTAGCAGTATCATGAGTACCGCTGGACTTTCCAAGGCCTTATTAATGGCTGGTGATGTGTCTTCGGCTACCTGTTCACGTGAAGATAAAAGCACCTATCCCCTCTTTGGTGATGCTGGGACGGTAACTGCTTTAGAATTTGACACCGCCGCCAAACCTATAACGTTTAGTCTGCATAGTGATGGTTCAGGGCATGAAGCTATTATTATTCCACATGGAGGTATTCGAAATCGTGCTTCCAAAGAGTCGTTTGATAAAAGAGAAATAGATAAAGGTATTGTTCGCGCCGATTTCAATTTGGCGCTGAATGGACTGGATGTATTTAACTTCTCTATCAAAGAAGTGCCTGCGGCCATTCGAGATTTTAAAGAAAAAACACAACAGGGGAATGAAACCTATGATTATTTCCTAATGCATCAGGCCAATAAACTGATGAATGAAACGATTCGGAAAAAATCAAAGTTTGAAGCTGAAAAAGTTCCCTATTCCATTTCAAAATACGGTAACACAAGTTCAGCTTCCATTCCACTTACCATTGTGAGTGAATTACAAGAAAAGGTACGAAACGAAGAGGTCTCCATTTTAATGACCGGATTTGGTGTCGGTTTGTCTTGGGCGGTTTCTTCCTTATCTTTGGATAGAATTGTATGTCCTAACGTTATTGAATTATGAATCCATACTCCCTAAAAAACAAAACCATTTTAATTACTGGAGCTTCTTCAGGTATTGGTGCAGAAGCTGCTACCACTGTTGCGGCTATGGGAGCTAGGGTAATATTATCTGCCCGTAACCAAGCACGCTTAGAAGAAACACTTCAGAAATTACCCAAAGGGGATCACCGAGTGATTCCTGCCGACTTAACTGATCTAGAAGCCATCAAACATTTAGTTAGTGAAATTAATACACTTGATGGTGTTGTTCATAGCAGTGGTATTGTACGTCCCTTTCCTATCAAATTTATTGGGGTAAAACAAATCAACGAGATGTTTGGCATTAATTATCAGGGGCCAGTCTTACTTACAAGTCAGTTATTTAGAGCGAAGAAAATAAACAAAGGAGCGTCCTTGGTTTTCATGTCTTCTATATCAAGTCAATTCCCACATAAAGGAGGTGCCTTATACTCTGGTACTAAAGCCGCCATTAATACCTATAGTAAAACAATTGCTTTGGAATATGCACCTCAGCGCATTAGGTCCAATGTAATTAGTGCGGCCATGGTAAAAACACCACTGTTTGAAGAAGCAGAAAAGGCGATTACCAAAGAAATGATGGATAAACATGGAGAACACTATCCGTTAGGGTTTGGAACTCCAGAAGACATTGCCAATGCCATGGTATATTTATTATCTGATGGCTCCAAATGGATTACAGGTACCGAAATAGTAATGGATGGAGGCCTCACCGCAGGACAGTAATATGAAATATTCAATTGTCATACCCGTATACAACAGTGAAGGGCTATTGGAAGAGCTCTATACAAGAATTCAACAGACCTTTCAGAAAAGCGGAAAGGATGTAGAAGTTGTTTTTGTGGATGATGCTTCTACAGATGATAGCTGGAATCAATTGCTCAAAATTAAAGATCAAGGAGGGGCTCTTGTAAAGCTAGTTCGCTTCACAAAGAATTATGGGCAACATAGTGCAACCTTCTGTGGTCTAAAATATGCTGATGGAGATTACATCGTGACCATTGATGATGATCTTCAAAATGCTCCAGAAGATATCTTGAATCTTATTGACACCATAGAAGCCTCTAAGGCAGACGTAGTATATGGCATTGGTAAGAAGGAACATTCTAAGTTTCGGAAATTGGCAAGTTCCACTTGGAAAGCAAGCACTAAAAAAGTAGATAGCGGATTGGGCGAAGGCTCTTCCTTCCGGATTTTTTCGGGTGAAATCAAAGATAAATTATTACATCATCAACAGTCTATAATTTTTATTGATGAGCTACTGTTTTGGTATACCGGTAATATTCAATTTATAGAGGTACAACACTTTCCGAGGAAAATTGGAAAAAGCAGCTATTCGTTTTTTGGATTGTATCGCTTTATGATGAAGGTATCTTTTAACTATAGTACCGTTCCGCTCAAGTTAATGACGTATTTTGGCGTAGTTGTCTCTATTATCTCCTTCCTTTTAGGAATATTTTTTATCATTCGGAAGATGTTTTATAATGTGAGTGTTCCTGGGTTTACAGCAACTATTGTAGCCATTCTTTTTTCCACAAGCCTTATATTAATTGGAATCGGAATTATTGGAAAATACTTGAGTAATATCTTTAGATTATTGAATAACAGACCTTCATTCTCTATTAAAGAGACGCGCTTATGAGAGTAGATAAATATGGAATATCACTGCATCGTCTTACGGAAAATGATATCGAAATGGTTCGTTTTCATCGAAACAGTGACTTTATTCGATCCAAAATGTTCTATCAAGAGCTTATTTCTAAAGAAGAGCAACAAGTGTGGTTTGAATCCATCAACAACGATTGGAATTATTATTTTCTTATAGCATATAATGGCACCATGGTGGGCATGGTGCATGGTACCATTAACTCGTATGACGATAAAACTGCCAAAGGAGGTCTCTTTATTTGGGATGAAAAAGCACTCAACTCTCACTTACCTGTGATTGCCTCTGTTGTTACCACAGACCTCACCTTCTTCATCATGGAAATGGAAAGTACTACAGCCGAAGTACGGATGAATAATCAACCAGCCATTAACTACAACCTTACGTTAGGATATACCATAGAAGAACAAAATGAAGAGGAGCAAAAGGTGTTTATGGAACTAACCAAGGAAGATTATTTGAGGTCCGCAAGGCAAATTCGAAGTCTGGTTAAGAGAATTAGTAAAGATCCCTCAGAATTGTCTTGGGACGATATTACATTCCCGAATCCGCTCCCTCAGGGTTTGTATGAAAATTTACCCCCCTATTTGGCTGAAAAACTACAATTGAAAACCTGTTAACATTGAAAACGCTTCCCACAAAATATAGATTCACCTATGGATGGTATCAACTGTTAGACAAAATTCTAGGTCGATCTCGTGGGTTTAATATCACCAGACGTTCTCGAAAAAGGTTTTATACAAAACTCCACGAATATTTAAAAAAATCTGGGAAAGGAAAACTTGTAGCTATTGATAGAGTCAAAGATATTTCACTAAAGGATTTTAAACGAAATTATCTCTCTAAAAATAAACCAGTAGTTCTCGAAGGCCTTGCTAAGGATTGGGGTTGTGTGCAAAATTGGTCCATTGATTATTTTAGGGATTTGCATGGTGATGACGATGTCACTATTGTTGCCAATGACGCTACGCAAACCTTATATGAAATTTTGAAACTATCTGAAGTTTTGGATGATATTCAGGCAGGCGGATCCAAATACTATCGTTTTTATCCCTTGTTGGAAAAACACCCAGAACATATAAAAGACTTTAATTACACCTGGCTTCAGAAAGCAAAAAATAGAATCGGGTTTCTCAATCAATTTCAAGTGTTTATTGGTGGAAAAGGAACGTACACGCCCATACATAGTGCCATGGGTAGCAATCTCTTCGTACAAGCCTTTGGCCAAAAAGAATGGGTGCTCTATCCGCCTTCATTAAGTGCAATTATTGATCCACCCCCAGGAATTAATTTTCATCGTAGCGCTCCCTTTAAAACAAAAGAAGGTCCGTTTAATCCTTTTAAACCTAACTACGAACGCCCCTATCATTTATATGAATACATTGATGGTATTAAAGTAACATTGAGTCCTGGAGACGTACTTTATAATCCGCCTCATTATTGGCACGCCGTTGAAAACCCAACAGACTCTATTGGTATCGGATTTAGATGGGTATCCCCTACCGCTTCTTTCTTATCTGCACCATGGTATACGTTTTTGGATATGTTAAACGCTCCTTTTAATAAACATTTGTACAAAGACCTTAGAAAGGATTATATTTATCTTCTCATGAAGGAATTAGGCACTTATGAAGATTATGTGGCCGAAAAAAATGAGAGACAACAAAATATTGTAAAATGACATCTACGAGTCAAACCATAGTTTATTATATTTAAATGCTCAACGCACCGTTTATGAACACTCCCGCTGTCAACATATCAAAATCTCTTAAAAGAAAGCATAGCTTTTTTCAGACATTAGATCATATTCTGGGGCGCTCCTTGTCTGTAAAACTCACAAAAAAATCGAGAAAGTCATATTACAATAAATTGTTCGATCATTTATCAAAGCACAACGAAGGGACGTTGATTCCCGTAGATCGAGTGAAAGATTTATCCCAAGAAGAAATCATAGAAAGATACGTTTCAAAAGGCATCCCGGTCATTATTGAAGGTGCAGCATCAGAATGGAAATGTGTAAAAGAATGGTCCTTAGAATATTTTAAAGATTTACACGGAACGGATGAAATTGTGTTGGTGAATCAAAAAGAAGATGCCGATCATCTAGGCTTTGAAAAACTAACCCTAGCTGAGGTTATTGATGGTATTGAAAAAGGGCTATCACGGTATTACAGATTCTACCCACTGCTTGAACGGCATCCAGAACATTTGATGGATTTTGATGTAAAGTGGTTACGAAATTTCAAAAAAGGGTACTCCCCTATAGAGTCTTTTCAGGTGTTTATGGGTGCAAACGGCTCAACAACGCCTCTCCATAATGCTTCGTTAGGAAATCTTTTTATTCAAGTAACTGGAGAAAAAGAATGGATCCTCTATCCCAACGAATATGTCCCCTTAATAGATCCCGACCCGGTGAGAAACATATATCGAAACGCCCCTATTCGAAAAAATAATGCGCCGTTTTGTCCTTTCAACCCAGATTACGAATATCCTTTTCAGCTTTATAAATACGCCCATGGTTTTAAGATGAAACTGAAACCTGGGGACATCTTTTATAATCCACCCTATTACTGGCACGCGGTTAGAAACATAGGAAATGCAATAGGTGTTGGATATAGATGGCTTCCTATTCTTGAAAACCTCAAGAATTGGCCAATGCATACATTGATGGACCTAACCACCCGCAAGCCAAACTTTTTTAAGACCGTTAAATACACTCGGCAAGACATTAATTTATTACACTTGGCCGAAATAGGTCAACTTCATAAGTACAAAAAAGAGCAACGTCAAAAAGACACATCAAATTAATGAACAATTTCCGTAAAAACATCTCGCGATCAGAGAGACTCCGTTTTGGGTTTTATCAAGGAGTAGATCATTTTATAGGGCGCGAAAGAGGATTTAAGCTCTTTGAAAAATCTCGGCGGAAACTCTATAAGAAAATCCACGACAGATTTAAACAACAAGAACCCGGTACTATTTATCCTCTTGAGCGTGTTTCGAATATCTCTATTGAAGATTTCAAAAAAAATTATATCGCCAAAGGAAAACCCGTAATTATTGAAGGTGGTGCCAAGGATTGGCCCGCGGCCAACGAATGGTCTCTGGATTACTTCAAAAACCTATATGGTGATGAAGAGATACTATATGTGGATTATGAAAACCATAGTGCTTTTGAACGCATAAAACTGAAAGAAATTATTGATGGGATTCGTGACAAAGTGGGACGTTACTATCGTTTTTATCCGCTTTTACAGCGTCATCCCGAACATATCAACGACTTCGATTATGACTGGCTCAAGAAGTGTAGACATAAGGTTAACTGGAATGAGAACTTTAATATATTTATAGGAGGCGAAGGATCTTATTCTCCGCTTCACAATTCTTTCAGTAATAATATATTTACGCAGGTACATGGGGAAAAAGAATGGATTATTTACCCTCCTTACTACTCTGTTATCTTTGATCCTGACCCTGCTTGGAACATGTATCGATCTGTTACCCAACGACAAGGCGACCGATTTGATTCTTTTAAGCCCGATTTTGAAGCGCATCCATTGTTTAAATACATCGATGGCTATAAAGTCACGTTGAAACCTGGAGACATTTTATACAATCCTCCCTACTGGTGGCATACCGTGCGCAATCTTACAGACTCAATTGGTGTTGGATATAGGTGGTTTCCGCCATTGCACTGTATGAAAAAATCACCATTGTATTTCTTTTTAGATATTACTGTAAGAAAACCTCCCATCTGGAAAGCTATAAAACTATCAAATAAGGATATTAATTTGATACAATTATATGCCATGGGACAACTGGAAAACTATTATAAAGAACTCGAGAAATTTGAAAACACCAAAACTACTTCTTAAACGCGGGGAGCGTAATCGCTACGGTTATTTTCAGCTTCTGGATCATATTTTCGGAAGGCCTTTTGGTTTCAAAATAACCAGAAACAGCCGTAAACGTTTATATGATGGACTCAAAGAACGGTTCAAAGATTTACCACCGGGTGAATTAATTCCAGTAGAAAGAGTTTCTGGTATTGACCTAGATACCTTTTACAAGAACTATGTGAACAAAGGAATTCCTGTGGTACTAGAAGGTGCAGCGAGTGAATGGAATTGTGTAAAAGACTGGTCGTTACAGTATTTTAAGGACTTACATGGAGATGATGAGATCATTGCTGTAGAACAGGATACTATGGATCTCAAACATAAAACGATTAGGTTGGGAGACATTATTGATGGTATTCAAAAAGGAATGGGTAAATACTATCGCTTTTATCCTTTGCTAGATCGTCACCCAGAACATTTGACAGATTTTGATGTAAAATGGCTTCGGAAATTTAAAAAGGTATATTCTCCTACCGAATCCTTTCAAGTGTTTATTGGAGGTGACAAATCATACACGCCACTCCATAATGCCAGTTTAGGTAATATGTTTATACAAGCTGTAGGTAAAAAACATTGGCGATTTTACCCCAATGAAATGGTGGCAATCATTGATCCAGATCCCGTGAGAAACATATATCGACATGCACCCATACGAAAGGACGGACAGTCATTTCATGCCTTTGAACCAGATTTTGAACACCCTTTTCATTTGTATGAAAAGATGAATGGTTTTGAAGTCACACTAAGTCCTGGTGACATTCTATATAATCCTCCTTATTATTGGCACACCGTGCGCAACATTGGAGACTCTATTGGTGTGGGATATCGTTGGCTTCCTATTTGGGATAACCTTCGTAAATGGCCTGTTCATACCTTCATGGATGTTACGGCAAGAAAACCCAACTTTTTGAAGACTATGAAGTATTTAAAACAAGATGTGAACTTATTGCATCTTGCAGAAACAGGAGAATTGAAACAATATTTGAAGGATAAACAACAATGAAAAAGTATCTTTGATCTATGGCTGAATTTCAGAAAAATATCTCATTTGGTGCGCGCTTCGGATATGGCGTCTTTCAATTTATGGATCATTTTTTAGGGCGTAGGTTATCTTTTACTTTGACCAGACCTCTTCGGAAGCGATTTTATTCGCAATTGCATAAAAAATTACAAAAAGGAGAAAAAGGCAGGGTCATAGAAATTGATCGTAGGACCGATTTAACCATGGAAGAATTTCGGACAGAGTACTTACTTAAAAACCGACCCGTAATTTTTGAAGGAAAGGCAAAAGATTGGGATTGTGTAAAAAATTGGTCCCTTGATTTTTTGAAAGAACAGCACGGTGATGATCAAATTTTGGTGGTAAACCAAGAGGACGTAGAGAACACACATGAAGAACTTACCCTAGCAGAGCTAATAGATGGCATTAATGATGGAATGGCTCGTTATTATCGATTCTATCCACTCATTCAAAGACATCCCGAACGACTATTAGATTTCGATTTTAAGTGGATGCAAAAGCATAGACATCAAAACATAAAATTTGATGCTTTTCAGGTGTTCGTTGGACCAGATAAGGCATATACCCCACTTCACAATGCCAATGCTGGAAATCTCTTTACACAGGTTTGTGGTGAAAAAGAATGGATGTTATACCCTGAGTATTACTCAATGATTATGGATCCAAATCCTGTACGAAGTAATTACCGTACAGCTCCCATTCGTAAAGAATATGGGCCCTACAATCCGTTTGACCCAGAGCATGAAACGCCCTATCATTTGTTCGAATATATCGATCGGTACCGCGGGGTTATTAAACCTGGTGATATTTTATACAACCCTCCTTATTGGTGGCATGCTGTAAAGAGTTATGGAGATAGTATTGGAGTGGGATATCGTTGGTTACCCCTAGGGTTTAACTTTAAGAAAAGTCCGCTGTATTCATTCCTAGATATGTGTACTACCCGACCTCCCGTATGGAAAACCTGGAAGTTGTCACAAATTGATCCTAATTTAACTCACATGGCTGAAGCTGGGAAGTTAAATGAATATATAAAATCTAAAAAAGACAGTTAACGCTTTATTAGATTCATATACAAGCCATCTTTGGCTCCTAATGAAATAGTCGCTTTTATTTCTTTTCCAGAATTACCTACCGGGGTTAGTGTATAGCGTTGGTAGATTTTAGCTATTACAATTTGCATTTCTAAAAGCGCAAAATTATTGCCAATACACAATCTTGGACCTGCTCCAAAAGGTATGTATGCATGCTTCTTGATGTTCTTGCTATTTTCGACACTAAACCTTTCTGGGTCAAAAACTTCGGGGTCCTTCCAATACTTTTCACTACGATGCACTACATAAGAGCTTATAAGAATGTTATCTCCTTTCTTTATCTCCCTATCCCCGAGCAAATCGTCATCCAAAGCTTTCCTTGCGAAAATCCAAAATGGCGGATACAACCTCAAGGATTCCTTAACAATTTGCATGGTATAACTTAGTTGAGGGACATGTTCTATGGTAATTTCATTGCCACCAGTAACCCGTTCAATTTCCTCACAAAGCTTCTGCTCTACCTCTTTATTTTGTGATAGAAGATACATCACCCATCCCAAACCTAGCGCTGTAGATTCCTGTCCGCCAACAATAATAGCGGCTATCTCATCTCTCAATTGAACATTGCTCATTTTTTCACCAGTATCCTCATCATAGGCATCCATAAGCATGGATAGCAAATCTGGGGTATCAAATGTGTTTTTTTTGCGTTCTTCAATTAATTGATAGAAGAATTTATCCAGAACTTTTTTGGTTTTTTTAAACTTGAGATGTGTGGGCGTAGGCAGCCACATGGGTTTATTAAATGTCGTTTGTATTCTATTATTTACAACACTCATAGCGAATGTAATGTAATCGCCAATTTCTTTAAATTCCCGTATAATGTCCTTATTGAAGAGCGTCCTTCCTACAATTCCCAAAGAAAGTTCTTGCATTTCTTTGTTCATTTCAAGTGTTGTACGTTCCTCTTTCTCCCATTTGTCTATGGTCTCCGTGGTGTAGTCCAACATGGTTTGCATAAATGAAGCTATCTTTTGCCTACTAAAAGAAGGCTGAGCCATTCTTCGTTGTTTTCTCCAAAAGTCTCCTTCACTGGAAGCCAAGCTATTCCCTAGAAAGTACTTCAGTTCGTCATACTTAAGCCCTTTTCGGTAATTTTTATTATTCGTTACTAAAACATGCTTAATAAAATCTGGACTAGACAAAATGTGCATGCGTCTATGTGTAATTCTAAATGACGCAATGCCCGGGTATTCCCGAGCCGTCTTCATAAAAAATTTGAGAGGGCCCTTTCCATATTCTGCACCTACTCCAAATAACCATGAACCTTTAGGGCCTTTTGTTTCACTCATAATTGTTCGAGGATTTTATATATGTTTCTTGATATTTACGGAACTTTTGATTGATCATTTCTTCCTTCTCTTCAAATCCAAAATTCACATTTACCACCTTTTTCGTTTTGGTTCGTTTATTATTTAAAAGAAACGCTTTCATTTTGTTTTCGGTGTCTTCGCTCAGATTAAGCCCGAAGTGCTCATAAATTAATTTAATTGAGCCAATGGTATCGTTCATAAAGTTTGAAAAATCTAAATCAAAAAACTGATTGCTATACTGGCTATTTTCTTCCCTAAATGTAAGGCACTTTTCTAATCTTTCATGCCAAACATGTATCATTTCCTCCCCCAACTCTTCCACATCAATGTCCCTGTGAAAAGCACCTCTTAAGGTGTAATATAGACTAGCAACCGATTGTAATACATGTTTTACATCTCTATGTGTATGAATAATTTTTGCATTGGGATATGTACTTAATAGCTCCGGTAGTTCGCCTATAAACGCAGGGGTTTTCAATAGCCATTTCTCAGTTGGAACATTGGCTTGTAGATACTGCAACACCCTCTTATGAAACAAATACGTTTCTTTCTTATCTGATGACTTATACCATTCTTGAAAATTTGGAATCTGATACTTAACCTCAAAATACATGCTATTAAAATCCATGGCGGTAGCCATGATGCATTCTTGAGGAAGAGTTGCATCATACAAATGAATCTGCTCCATTTCAGGAACCATATTCTTAAAAGATTCGATCTCATTTTGCGTTCTGGCAATTCGGGTCGCATTGTCAACATGATTTGCCTTAGGGGGTTCTGGAGCCAGATTAAACTCCCATACCAAAGGTGCCCTAAACTCAGAATCTAGTGCAAGCAGCGAATGTAAAATCGTGGTTCCTGTTCTTGGTAATCCAATAATCACCAAAGGATCGGTAATGTTATTCGTATAATTATTGGGATGTGTATTTTGGTGTTTTTGTAAAGCAAATCGGCCGTGAAGCAAATTAATAATGTCATTCCTTAAAGCATATCTGCCAAATGTGGTTAGCTTTGGATTAGCGGTAGCCTCTTCAACTAATTTAGACAGCGCAATTTCATAATCGGTATTATATTCATCGCTAACGTCGTACTCCTTCTTCACCAACGCAATTAGCTTTGCAGGATCAATATGCGGGAATTTTATACCTATTAATTGAGCCGCTCTCCCAATATTATTGATTACTCTTCTTTTATTCATTATTCAAATATTGTTCTTTTGACTCTTTCCAAAACTTAAAATTTGGCTGTATGATTTTTTCGGTAATAACTTTTTTCAAAACAAATGGCATTGCAAACAACAGTCTTTGAAAAGGAATATAAATACCACCAAACAAACGACTGGGGAATATCGCCATTTTTGTAGTTAGAGAAATGGATGTTCCTAGGCTAGTATATCCGTATTTATCTGCAAAATCATTACATATATATTCGCTAATGGCAATTTGCTTCTTATTTAAACCCGTTTTCCATTCTTCAACATGATCCGTAGACACACGCTTTTTCAAACTTTTATGATGAATTTCTAATTGGTTGTCTTCGCTCATTTTTTTGTTTAGGCTTTCCAAAGAAAAATCTCCACTTACAGTAAGAAATTGTTTAATGTCTTTCATTTTTTGTTCTGGCGACACTACTAAGTCTTCATACCTAACTAATAAAACTTGATTCGGAAAACGCTCCTTCAACTTCTCCACACTGCGGTTATATTTTTTCCATCTAACGGCCAACGAAGCAATGTTCTTTCGTTCAAAGTTAACTTTCAGCATAGAATTTATATGGGCTCTATAATCTCTTATTAGCCATATAAACTTGGCCTCAGGAAAAAGTGTTGTTAGTTGCTTTACCAATATGCAATACACGGGGTTTTTATCTCCCAAATGTGTTATTTCCATCTCTTGATGGTTCAATATTGCCTTGCATAGAGATTGATAGCTTTTGATTGGTAATTTTTCAAGCCGTTTCAATTGATGTTCCCAATCTAATTTCCATGGATGAAAATATGGGTCTGTTTTAAGATCTTGAATCAACTGTTTTGGTGAAATATCACTTTGTGCAGCATACCTTTTTCTTAACGCAAGAATAAAAGGAGACTCTAAGGGCACGTAACAATTTGCATTCGTATTGATTAAAAGACGTAGCAAGGTAGTTCCGGACCGCTCTCGGCCAAGAATGAAAAACATGTTTTTATCTGTTCCTGCTTTCAAACCGTCGCTTTTTTTTCATCCTTCAACAAATACTTATGATCTCCTCTTTTGCTTCGAATTTGTAAAATAAATTTACGTACGGCAAAGGGAACCGCAAAATAGATTCTCAATACAGAGAGCCTCAAGAAAGCCCTAAATTTTGATATAGGCCACCAAATGGCCATTCCAAAATTCATGTTTGGTTTTTCAAAATCATACCCTAACATAGCAGCCACAATATGCGTCGCTATTTCAATACGTTTTCGGTGTTTAGGAAGTAGCTTAGTTTTCCATTTATTTGCGATTTTGGGATCAATGGGTTCCAGTAAACTGAGATGTTTATCTTTATATTGCTCCGTATATTGATCAAATCGTTTTGTCGTACTTGTGCGATAGTCTATTAACATTTTTGGCTGAAACTCAAGTCCTAAAAATGCACATGTGTCTCGTATGGTTTGCTCAGTATGAATGACCAAGTCTTCATACTTCAGAAGAAAATATCGTTGCGGATACTTTTCCTTTAGCGCTAATATAGCCCTGTTCTGGTTTGCCCAAGAATGGCCAACTAATAGAGCATCTCTCCGTTTAAACGTGTTTATCTGGCCATTTCCAGTACCTCGAGGGTCCCGAACCAAATGTATGATTTTTGCCGTAGGGCTCACAGCTATTACACGATCCGCAAATAAGGAGTTTAATGGCTTTTTATCTCCAAAACAAGAAATAGACTTTGCTCGGTACGATTCTTGAAAACTTGAACGAACCACATTACAAGCATGTTCAAAATTCTGAACAGGTGCAGCCAATTCAAAGGCTTCTTCCACATTTCTCCGCGGAACGCGCCACACTAAACGAAACGGCCTGTCAGTATATAAATCGTCAATAAACTTTGAAATGACTGCTTCACTCCAGTTGGTCACCCCTTTGTATTTTTTATCAAGATGAAGTACCAAATAAGATTCGGGTGGAACTGCAATTGCCGTATGCGCATCTAAAATACTTTGAAGCAAGGTCGTACCTGACCTCCCTGTACCGAATATATAGAAGTTTTGAATCATGGTTTAGATAGTAACGCAAGGTTTGGTTTACTTTTAAGTTCACGCAATCGTATGGGTAATGAATAGTACCAAACTAATTTTTTCGCTCTTAGCTGAATATTGAAAGGAATTGTTTTTGGAATCTCTTTTTTTATTTCTGAATCATATCCATATTGAGTTGCATAGGTTCCGCAAACCTCTTCCAAAGCCTGAACTTGTTCCAATGTCAATGTCGATTTCCACGAATCTATCAAGTTTGGGTTTAGCGGCTTGGTAAGGTTTTTATGCACCGTTCCCGCCCCTAACTCACGCATCTTTCTAATTTCTTCTGAAGGGGATCGAGCGACATACTCAGTATAAGAATTCTGAATTGTTTTATGATATTCCAACATGGAAGGGTGATAAGGAAGTTCAAAAAAAGTGGTCAACGCTCTAAGGGTCTTTTCAGGGTTCTTGACCAGTTCTTCATACTCCATACTATGAAATCGATTATCAACTTCGTTCTTAAGTTCTTCAATTTTAGAATTAAATAAAATCCACATAAATCCAAGTTCGCGCATGCTTTTATTTGGACGAAATTTTAAAAAAGAGCTTGAGTTTGCCCTAAAATCTCTCACAACATGAATAAACTTCGCATCAGGAAAAACCGATGTAATTATTGGAATTAATAAAGCATGAATGGGGTTTTTATCAATAATAACTCTAGGAACTTCCTTTGAAAACAGAGAGCGACGAGATGTATACACTTGTTTGCAGGCCATTCCATAGGACGTGTTTTCAGGAAGTAACTCTATGCGTTTTGTGAGTATCTCTACATTAATTTCCCAAAACAATGCTATTTTCATATCACTCAGCACATCTTGTATAAACCGCTTCTTTACAGCAGGTGTCCAGCGTTTCACATTTCTATATCTATTCCAGAAATGGACAACAAAGCGCGATTCTGGCGGAGCAATAGTATTAGGGTGACCATCCAATATAGTCTGCAAAAGAGTGGTTCCAGATCTGCCTTTTGCCAAAGTAAAAACAATAGGAAGGTTTAAGGGCTCTATATTGCCTAAAGGTTGGTTATTCATTAGGTCAAAGATAATTTTTTTTAGCATGTAACCGAATAATAAAGAAGTTGGTGATTCTTTAAAATAAAACTACATTTGATGCTCGACAAATGAAAAATCAACCAAAAATATGGTATTCCTTTATGGGAGGTCGATCTGAAGAAGATCATGTAAGTTTTTACAACCCAAATGATTTTGATTGGGTCCCAGAATTGGAAAAAAACTGGCAGATAATTGCCGATGAGATTGGCAGTTATTTGGAGACCAATGAGGAGAAAATCAAACCCTACTTTAATAAGTCTTTAGTTACTGAAAAAAGTAGATGGCGTACTTCTGGGTTTTTCTTTTGGATATGGAAAGTAAAGAAGAATATGCGGCAGTGTCCAAAGACCATGTCCATTCTAAAAAAGATTCCTGGTATTCTGTCGGCTTCCATTAGTATTCTGGAGTCTGACACCACCATTAAACCGCATCATGGAGATACCAATGCCATTGTTAGGTCTCATTTTGCTTTAAAAGTTCCAGAGAAATTACCTAGTTGTGGTTTTAAAGTGAATGATGAAGAACGTTCTTGGGAAGAAGGCAAGCTGTTACTTTTCAATGATGCCGCTCAGCATACCGCTTGGAATCATTCAAAGCAAAGAAGGTATGTGTTGCTTTTTGATGTTATTCGACCAGAATTTGCTAACAAAAAGTACCGTGTTTCCAGTATGGTACTGGCTGGATTAATGATGCAGGCAATTATTCAGAAACTATCATTTTTAAAACGTTTTCCAAAAATCATTCTTGGAATGATGTTATATTCTATGGCATTTGTAATCAATATTGTTCTACGTATTCAATCATATCGATGATGTTTCATCGATAATCACTATTTTTGACCCTTATGATTCCACTGCAAACTCCCTATATTACTGGTAAAGAGATAGAATATATTGAAGATGCCATTCATACAGCACAACTCTCGGGGAATGGAAAGTACACACATTTTTGTCAGCATTTTTTTGAAGAAAAATATAGTCTAAAAAAGAGCTTGCTTACCAATAGTTGTACCTCGGCTTTGGAAATGGCTACCTTGCTACTAAATGTTCAACCTGGAGATGAAATTATTGTTCCGTCATTTACCTATGTATCTACAGCGAATCCTTTTGTGATGCAAGGGGCAGATGTTATTTTTGCCGATTCTGAAGCAGAGACGCCCAATATAGATGCATCAAAACTACCTGGGCTAATAACCAAAAAAACAAAGGCCATTGTTGTTGTTCATTATGCGGGTATAGCCTGCGATATGGATGCTATCCTTGCCATAGCCAAAGAACATGATATCTGGGTAATCGAAGATGCCGCTCATGCACAAGGAGCTAAATACAAAGATATTTTCTTAGGAGGTGTTGGCCATTTGGGTACCTATTCATTTCATGCTACAAAAAACGTCACCTCTGGGGAAGGAGGTCTATTGATTGTGAATGAACCTTCTTTTATAGATCGTGCCGAAATGCTTTGGGAAAAAGGAACCAACCGAGCCAAGTTCTTACAAGGTGAAGTTAATCAATACGAATGGTGTGATATTGGTTCTTCCTTCTATCCTTCAGAACTAACAGCTGCCTTTCTCTGGGCACAACTGGAACATATCGATGCCGTAAATAGTCACAGAATATCTCTTTGGAATCAGTATGCCGAAGGGCTTTCGGGAATGCAAGGTATTGAAACTCCTAAAGTCCCTACCTATGCTTCTCATAATGCCCATCTTTTTTATCTAAAGTTGGATTCAAAAACTCAACGAGATCAATTAATTAAGGACCTGAAAGAACGCGGTATCAAATCGGCATTTCACTATATGGCCTTGCATCAAAGTCCTTTTTGGAAATCTCGCAACGCGCCGTCATTGCCCAATGCCGAAATGTGGGAAGATCAAATAATAAGACTCCCGTTGTACTATGATCTTACTGAGAATCAGGTAGCCTTTATTATAGAAAATATACATCAACTTTTGAAGGCATGAAAATATCTGTATCAAAAGTAATTCGCACCATAGTCTGGCCAAGGAGGCAAAAGATATTTTTTGGCCTATTGCTTATACTAGTGGCTAAAATTTCAGGATTGGTGCTTCCTGGAGCCTTTAAATACCTTATAGACGATGTTATCTTAGCAAAGGACATTAGTATGCTATTTAAGGTAATATTAGCCGTTCTTGGGGCCATAATGGTGCAAGCGACTGCTTCCTTCCTCCTAACAAAGATTCTTAGTATAGAAGCACATAGGGTGATTGCAGAATTGCGTGTAAAAGTTCAGAAAAAGGTAATGGACTTGCCTATATCATTTTTTGAACGTAATAAATCTGGGGAAATAGCCAAACGAGTAATGGACGATATTGATGGTATCAAAAATTTAATTGGAACTGGCTTTGCTCTTCTTGTAGGTGGAATTATTACATCCATTGCTTCGTTAGCCATATTACTATATATCAACGTAGCTCTAACTATATATACTGTTGTGCCTCTCATATTATTAGGAGTCACCTCTCTAAAGGCCTATAAATATTTACGTCCTATTTTCAGAAAGCGAAAGCAGGTAGAAGCTAGCGTTTTAGGGCGGCTAACGGAAACCCTTGGCGGAATGCGTATTATAAAAGGCTATAATGCAGAGGCTCATGAAACCGAAGTGTTCGAGGAAGGTGCACAGAGTATTTTTGCGTATTATAAAAAATCTTTAACCGCTCAGGCGGTAGTAATGAGCGCTGCAACACTTATCTTAGGAATGGCCTCGGTAGTTGTTATGTGGTTAGGTAGTAAAATGATTATTGAGGAAGAAATGGCCATGGGTGAATTTATATCATTCATTTTGTACCTAGGCTTTATGGTGAGCCCAATTATACAAATGAGTAATATAGGTAGTCTACTAACCGAGGCTATTGCCGGACTAGATAGAACCGAAGAACTCATGAATATGCAGTCTGAAGGAGATAATTTGGATCGTCATATTGAACTCAAAACCTTGCAAGGGGAGGTTGTATTTGAAAATGTGTCCTTCGCGTATTCAAAAGAAGATAATGTACTTAATAATATAGATTTAACCGTTACTGCGGGTAGTTCTATTGCACTGGTTGGACCATCAGGGGCCGGTAAAAGTACTATGGCGAGCCTGCTTGCTACTTTTATTGTGCCTACTGAAGGAAGTATTAAAATTGATGGTCATGATCTAAATCATGTTGCGTTACAAAGCTATCGCAAACATATTGGAATGGTTCTTCAAGACGATTTCTTATTTGATGGTAGCATTAGAGAAAATATTTTATTTTCTCAACCAACCGCTACTAACGAGAGTTTGCAAAAAGCGGTAGAAGCTGCATATGTCACAGAGTTTACAGATCGATTTGAAGATGGTTTAGATACTATTATTGGAGAACGTGGTGTAAAGCTTTCTGGCGGGCAACGCCAGCGTATTTCTATCGCGAGAGCTATACTTTCAGATCCTAAAATTCTAATTCTTGATGAAGCCACTTCTAGCTTAGATGTAGAAAGTGAAGTTATGATTCAAGATTCGCTTTCAAAATTGATTGCCAAAAGGACAACAGTTATTATTGCACATAGACTTAGCACGATTAAAAATGCCGATCAGATACTACTTATTGAGCAGGGAAAAATTGTAGAAAGTGGCACTCACGAATTTCTTCTTCAGAAAAAAGGAAAGTATTTTGATATGATCAATCTTCAGTCAAGAATTTAGCGTTGTTAAAACACTCGATTCAGGTTAAATCCGAAGAAAAAATCACCATCTCCCCAATCACCTTGACCTCGTACCAAAAATCCATCTTCAAACATGGGCTGTGCATTGGTAAAATGTAATTGAAATACATGACCACCGGTTTCCAAATCGATACCTATAGAGAGTGGATCTCTAAAGTTTGAGTTTGAGTTTCGGTTTAAATGAAGCCCATAATCTACATTAACACTCCATCTTTTTGAAAGCTTGTACCTACCTCCCATTCCTAAGATAAACTGATCATTGTCTTCATCAAAACTAAGAGTATTTCCATTGGGAAGCACTGATATGCTTCGAGTAGCTATATTTTCATGTACGTAAGACGGTGCCAAAAGCAACGAAAGATTGTTAGAGAATTTTCTTGAGATTAGTACCTGAGTAGTATACGTTAGTTTGTCTCCAAAATTAATTCCTGGAAACGTTTCTTCCTTTAAAGATGTATTAGCCGTAACCAAGTTGTACCCAACGATGGTTACAGGAAACTCACCTTTCTTTTGAGGCAATAATCTATATTTTATATGAACTCCATATGTGGCTTGCAAACTACTACGCGCTACTCCAACATTAAACCATTCGTTAATCCCATAAATAAATTTTAGTTGAGTCACCGCATTATCGAGGCCAAAAAGATCATCAAAGCCGTTTTTTACCGTTCCAAACCTATGCGACACAACAAAGTACAAATCACCTTTACTGGCCAGTTTGGTAGACTCAAAATTAACCACTTTAAGCCCTTTGAAAGCAGCTATTACGGTATTATCAACTTCCACATCAGCATCGAGTTCATCCAAGAGATCGTCTTGGGAAAACATATACATAGGGAATAAGAGCAAGAGGAGTATAATTTTCTTCATATGAGGTTATTTGATAATAGTAGATTGGTCGAGTTTTACAATTTCAAAGAGGTCATCATATCCTATACATCTTCCTTTAACTGTGATTTGATCTCCCAAGCTAACGCCGGAAACTCCCCCATCAAAACTACATTGAACGCTATCATCAATTGTGATAGATTGTTCATCCATTTCGGTAACCTCTCCCGATACCTGTACTGTACTATTTAATATATCTGAGGTTCCCCCATTATCGGAAAACATTTTTGCTAGCTCTTGAGCACTAACCTTTACAGCGGCCTCTTCAGTTTTGATATCTCGATGGTCTTTATAGAGATAGTTATAGCCAAAGTACCCACTTATGAGCAGTACCACAAGGATCAAGAGACCAATTTTCTTTTTATTCATGGTTTAGTTTTTTAGTAGATACTTCGCCGAAACATTAACCTCATCGGCAATCTTACTTTTTACAATGCTCGGAATCTCAATATTGAAATCTCCGGGTTTCAAGATAAAATTAGTAGTTAAATGAATTCCTTCATCGGTCTTTTTCATGGTCACTGGAACTTCAACAGCTTTATCGGTACCGTGCATGTTAATAACACCTTCGATAACATAATTTTTCTCCTGATCGCCCAAAGCGGCCATGTCAAAATCCTTAATTTTACCTCTAAATGTTGTTTTAGGAAACTCAGATGATTCCACATAGTTTTCATTAAAGTGCTCTTCCATGAGTGCTACTTTAAAACGAAAACCTTTCATAAGCGTTAGACTTGCAAAGTCGCCATTATCCTTTAAAATGGCACTTACGTTACTATTATCTGCCTTTACTTCTTCAAAAGAAGGTACAGATGCTTCAAAAGATAATTGTCCGCTTTTGGTAATATACTTTTCCTGGGCTATCATGGTGACTACCGAGAAAAAAACTAAGATGATGCTAACTTTAATTTTCACAATTAAATATTTAAAAGATTAATCTAATTTCTAATTTTCAAGAAGGCCATCTGCCTCCCATTGCACTATTTGATCTATCGTCGCTTGAGGTAATCTTGGTCCTCCGTTAGGCATAAGCCCAGGGGCGCCATCAGGACGACTAATACGATCTAACAACCCTCTATTCAATACAGCCTCCCTAACCTGAACATACATTTCTAATGGCATTGGTGCTCCATTCTGTGGAGGGTTGGAATGACATTGGGTACAAATGTTCTCAAAAGTTGATCTAACTTGTTGATAGGTAACAACATCGGGTTCCTCATCGGGAACTGGAGCGAAGTCATCTAGCGTACTGGATGTACATCCAACTATCAACAATAAAAGAGATGCAAACAGGAAGTAATATATTCTCATTGAGTAGTTTTTAAGAAATATACAAATAATTAAATAATTTCAATATCAAAATGTAAGCCAGATTACATCTGCAGCAATTTTAATTCTTGAATTTCAACCATGTATATAAACTATGTGAATTGTTAATTCATAACAATGGTTTCTATAAATAAAAACAACTAACTCTTCAAAACTCCTAATTTAATATTAAAATTAGTCTGATTTATATCATTGGTTGTTTCTAATTTTCTGAAAGTTTTGCCAATGATAAGGCAGCAACGGCCATTACCAAATCTCTTACGGCAACATCTATAAAACGTCCGCTAAAAACCAATGTCAATGCAATAGCTACCAACCAACTCATAACCACATATGCACCTATCCGTGTTTTCCAAAACACAAGAAGTCCCGCAACTATTTCGATAACTCCAACAATCGCCATAAAGGTTGATGCTTCAAACGGTACGATATCAGCCAGGCCTGGGGAAAGATATTGACTCCAATCTGTCAAGATATTTGTAAACTTGTCAAGCCCTGCAATGATAGGAACCAAACCAAAGGTGTATTTCAATATTGTTTTTACCAATTGTACATGTGTGCTCATAATGCTTAGATTTTAATTTGTAATTTGTTTCGAAGTTTAGATTGGGCTCCAGTAAAAAGGTTACAAAAGTTTGTAACTATTTTGGCAGATTTCAATCTAAACAAAAACAGATCCCTTGAAAGCAATCAAATTATTTGATCCAGAGAATTACAAAATCACTGAAGCAGACATTATTAAACGGGTGTTAGCCGGTGAAAAAGAATTGTATGAAATACTGATACGGAGAAATAACCAAAAACTATTTCGCGTCGTAAGAAGCTACGTAAAGATACCTTCAGATATTGAAGATATTATGCAAAACACCTATATCAAGGGCTATCAAAAATTATATCAGTTTAAATTGAATTCTGAATTTTCCACTTGGCTTATAAGAATTGGCATCAATGAAAGTCTCGCAAGACTGAAAGAAAAAAGTAAAACCTATCCTTTTTCCCAAGCTACTCTATATGAACTCCCCAACTCCGAAGTACAGCGTAGCGACCACGATGATTCTAATCCTGAAAAAAAGATCATTCGTCAGGAAGTTAAACAGTTGCTTGAAGATGCAATAGACTCACTGCCTTCAAAATACCGAACTACATATATTCTAAGAGAAGTGGAAGAAATGAGCACCGCCGAAGTTTCACAGTGTTTGCGCCTATCAGAATCTAATGTTAAAGTACGACTCCATCGTGCCAAAAACATACTAAAAGAAAAATTATTTGAAGCTTCCCAAAACAAAGATATTTTTGAATTTGGCTTCCATCAATGCGATCGATTAACGGATCTCGTAATGCAAAAAATTTCATGAATGTTTGCAAGGACTCTTACTTACTCAAATACATTTTTCTTCGTGAATACAGTTCATAGAATTGATCATCCTTCAAACTATCTATAAAAAGTATGCTTTCACCCGTACTTTTCATTTCGGGACCCAATTGCTTGTTTACATTTGGAAATTTGTTGAAGCTAAACACTGGTTGTTTAATTGCATACCCCTCAAGTTTTGGATTGAAATCGAAATCGGTCACCTTACTGTGCCCTAACATTACTTTGGTTGCGTAGTTCACATAAGGCTCTCCATAGGCTTTTGCAATAAAAGGAACCGTTCTTGAAGCTCTAGGATTGGCTTCAATAATATATACTTTATCATCTTTTACTGCAAATTGTATGTTTATGAGGCCTACCGTATTCAGAGCTAAGGCAATATTCTTGGTATGATCCTTTATTTGTTGCATCACAAACTCCCCAAGATTGAATGGAGGAAGTGTTGCATTTGAATCTCCAGAATGTACTCCGCACGGTTCTATGTGCTCCATAATGCCAATGATGTACACATTTTCACCATCACAAATCGCATCGGCTTCGGCTTCTATAGCACCCTCTAAATAGTGATCCAACAAGAGTTTGTTATTTGGAATCTTCCGAAGTAAATCTACCACGTGTTCTTCCAATTCTTGTTTATTAATTACAATTTTCATTCCTTGTCCTCCTAATACATAGGAAGGTCTAATTAATAATGGGAAGTCTAATTCGTCAGCAAGTGCTAATGCTTCATCGGTAGTTTCAGCCACTCCAAACCTTGGATAAGGAATATCAATTCCCTTGAGTATGTTAGAGAAGCTTCCACGATCTTCTGCCAAATCTAATGACTTGAAGCTGGTTCCAATTACTTTAATTCCATAGCGATCCAATTTCTCTGCTAACTTTAAAGCAGTCTGCCCTCCTAATTGCACAATAACACCTTCTGGTTTTTCATGCCTAATGATGTCATAAATATGTTCCCAAAATACAGGCTCGAAATATAGTTTATCGGCAACATCAAAATCCGTAGAAACTGTTTCTGGATTGCAGTTAATCATGATGGTTTCATATCCTACTTCAGAAGCCGCCAATACCCCATGTACACAGCAATAATCGAATTCGATTCCCTGACCAATTCTGTTAGGACCAGATCCTAAAACAATGATCTTCTTTTTGTCTGTAACGAGGCTATCATTTTCGGTATATACTTCACCTTCTTTCGTTTGTATTTCGTTTTCAAACGTAGAATAATAGTATGGAGTCATCGCCTTAAACTCTGCCGCACATGTATCTACCAATTTATAGACCCGTTGAATATTGAGTTCTACTCGTTTGTTATACACTTCACTTTCTAAACACTTTAACATATGGGCAATTTGTCTGTCTCCATATCCTTTTTGTTTAGCTTCTAGCAGAAGTTCTCTAGGGAGCGTATCTAAGGTAAATCTTGAAATCTCTTTTTCCAACATATAGAGTTCCTCGTACTGCTTAAGGAACCACATATCGATCTTGGTAATCTCATGAATTCGACTTAGCGGAATCCCCAACTGAATGGCATCGTAGATCACAAAAACACGATCCCAACTGGCATTCGTTAACTTTTCTATGATTTGCTCATAATTGGTATAACTCTTCCCATCGGCACCCAAACCGTTTCTCTTTATTTCAAGGGATTGAGTGGCCTTATGGAGTGCTTCTTGAAAAGACCTACCTATGCCCATCACCTCTCCAACAGCCTTCATTTGAAGCCCTAGGGTTCTGTCTGATCCTTCAAATTTATCGAAATTCCATCGAGGAATCTTCACAATTACGTAATCCAGTGTAGGCTCAAACAAGGCCGAAGTAGATTTAGTAATTTGGTTGCTTAGCTCGTCTAAGTGATAGCCTATGGCTAGCTTTGAGGCAATCTTTGCGATCGGGTATCCTGTGGCCTTAGAGGCCAGTGCTGAAGAGCGCGACACTCTAGGGTTGATCTCAATGGCTATAATGTCTTCATTTTCGTCTGGACTTACTGCAAACTGTACGTTACAACCTCCTGCAAAATCACCAATGCTACGCATCATCTTAATAGCAAGGTCACGCATTCGTTGAAAACAAGTATCGCTAAGGGTCATGGCAGGAGCTACTGTAATAGAATCCCCTGTGTGGATTCCCATGGGGTCCATATTTTCAATAGTACAAATAATGACTACATTATCATTATTATCTCGGAGCAATTCCAATTCATATTCTTTCCAACCCATCATGGCCTTATCGATCATTACCTCATGAATGGGTGAGATTTCAAGTCCTCGCTTTAATAGCTCATCAAAATCTTCTGCTTTGTGTACAATAGAAGCTCCTGCTCCGCCAAGTGTATATGAGGCTCTAATCACCAATGGAAATCCAAACTCTTGCGCAATTTCTTTCCCTTTTAAATAAGAAGTAGCAGTCGCTTGTGGGGCCATATCTACCCCAATTTCTTCCATAAGAGTCCGAAACTGTTCCCTATCTTCTGTAATATTGATCGCGTTAATATCTACGCCAATTAAATCAACCCCAAAATCCTTCCATATTCCCTTTTCATCTGCCTCGATACATAAATTAAGAGCCGTTTGCCCTCCCATGGTAGGCAACACCGCATCAATTTGCGGGTGCTCCTGGAGAATTTTCACAATTGACTTTGTCGTAAGCGGCAACAAATAGACGTGATCTGCCATAGAGGGATCTGTCATAATAGTTGCTGGGTTAGAATTGATCAAAACAGTTTCAATTCCGTCCTCTCTAAGTGATCTAAGTGATTGAGAACCAGAATAATCAAATTCACATGCTTGGCCAATAACGATAGGGCCAGAGCCAATAATCAAAACAGATTTTATCTTAGGGTTTTTAGGCATTTGTAAGGTATTTTTTTAGCGTGTTAAAATTACGATACATACGGGTATAAAAAAAAGGTGTTGTTATTAAAACAACACCTTTTTATTTATGAGTTATCAACATTATTTTTTGTGACGTGGTTCAGATGATACAGATACTCTTTTTCTGCCTTTCGCTCTACGAGCCGCCAACACCTTTCTTCCGCTCACAGAAGCCATACGCTCTCTAAAACCGTGCTTATTTCTTCTTTTTCTCTTTGATGGCTGAAATGTTCTTTTCATTGTAAATTAATTATATCTTCTGAAAAATTTCTTTGTTTAGACCTTCGTAAAAGTCGGGTGCAAATATACAATCATTTTTTACTTTCCCAAACCATACTATCAAAATATTTTATTTGTTTTTTCAGGAGAATAATTCTCTTTTTGTATTGCGCCTAGTTGATCATTCTTTTGAATACAACTACCGCAATGAAATTGTGTTGCACTAGATACATATATAGTTCACTGTTTGCTGTCTTTTCTATTAAAAAAAAGGAAAGTCTTATCGGATATTACAAGTTTACCAGTAATTCCAAATAGATTCGTATAAAACTAAAACAATTGCAATGAAAACTTTTACTACTATTCTTTTAACCTGTACACTATTTATTGGTTGTAATACTGATGAAAAAGCAATAGAAACAGTACTTGAAGACGTGGAGCGTGGTGCCTTTTTAAGGACACTACAAATAAACAACTGTGAATTTGATATTAATGACCTCTCGAGCACCTTTTCTATAGATATTCAAGAGCAGGACTTGGAGGAAGGCGACTTAATGGAACTAGTGAATGTGTATGCTATGTTTCTTGACAATACGGTTCAGGGCACTAATTATACATCCAATGAGGTACTTTTGCAAACCTTATCACCCGATGAGTTTTCACCTGGAAGTTTTGGATTACCAGTTACCACGATTAACACAAACTTTAGCAATTTACTAGATGCTACGGGGGTAAATCATTCGGTGGTGGCCTGTAAGGATCAATTTATCATTAGGCTCGAACTGAAATTATCAAACGGTTTGGTCTTTTCTAACGGAAATGCCTCAGCATGTATTTTAGGCTTCGATACAGATTTTGGATCTCCTTTTCTATATACCATTAATGTGGTTGAACCCATTGATCAAGATCTCTTCACCGGAATCTATAGGTATGAAAGTGTTTTAGATGGTATCTTTGGACCAACCTTTGGAGAACCTTTTCTGGTAGAGGTCACCAATGGGCATTCAAATAACGTACGAAATGTAAAATTTGATAACTTCCCAACAAGACCGCCTAGAACCTATCGGTTTTCTATAGTTTGTGATGAAGCCGTATTTGAAAAAAACCAGCTTAGGTATAACACACTTAATTCTAGTTGTGGAGAAAACGGACAGCCAATATTACTAGGACCGGACACCGTTAATGCGATGATAAACCCTGATGATGACAGCGTTTTTGAGCTCTGGTTTGTAGAGGGATATCTAGGGTTTGATGGCGACTTTGGTTTTGGTACGGTTCCATCTCGAATAAGGCTAGCAAAGCAATAATTTAGCCGATTTTCATTTGGCAACCCTATACAAAGAGCAGTTGCGCTTTTCGGTAGTAGAAAATAATTTGAATAGTTTTTCTACTTCGGCATCTAAAATACCAGACTATTTTTATTTGTTTTCATACCTTTGCCAGCCTACAAACTGACAACTACATGTTCAATAAAAATATAAAATTAGTCATTGCCGTTCTTGTAATAGCAACAGGTGTTTGGCAATTTACCGAAGGCGAAATTGGAAATGGTATTATGTTTATACTACTTTCCCTTGTTTTTGTGTTTCTCTACATCAAAAACGAACTCATTCTTCTTGCGTTCTTAAGACTGCGAAAACAGGATTTCGAAGGTGCTAAAAAATGGTTAGACCGAATTAAAAACCCTACTGGAGCTTTAGTCACTAAGCAACAGGGCTATTATAATTACTTAAATGGTTTGATGGTCTCGCAAACCAATATCAATGAAGCCGAAAAATACTTTAAAAAGGCTATTGCACTTGGATTGTCCATGAATGCTGATTTAGCCATGGCAAAACTCAATTTAGCGGGTATTGCCATGACGAAAAGCCGTAAACGAGAAGCTCAAATACTTCTTGCCGAAGCCAAAAAACTCGATAAACACAATATGTTGGGTGAGCAAATCAAAATGATGCAACAGCAAATGAAGAAGGCCGGGCAACCCAGACAGCAATTCGGTCGTAGTGGTCGTGGAGGCAAACAATATCGTTAATTTTCTGAGTATCAATAGGTAATACTTCTTAGTGTAAACACGTATTTTCCTACATAATGAGCAAACTTTAACATTCTTCACACCTATTTCCGTACTTTTGTATTAGAATACTAACTAATGCCTATGGGTAGACTACTACTACTAGTGTTTATTTTATCTATTCCTTATACTGCTCTATCTCAAGATATTGCACTTAACGATCTATTCTCTCAACGCATCGAAAAAAATATTAAGCGGCACATGTATAAGTCACAAGAGGCGTATGCCGACAATGATTTAGACCGCGCAAAATTTTTATTTGATTCTCTTGTAAAACATGTAGTAACAGGCAGTTACCTTGATAATTTCAAAGTTCGTAAAAGATCTGGTCGTAGAATTGAGATGAACGATTTTGAAAAGCCCATCTATTTAAAAACACATGCAGCGTGGTGCACTCCAGGAATTGGCGAGATCTCTGCGCTGAATGAAGCAGCTAAAAAATATCACAAAGAAATTGAATTTGTTGTTTTGTTTTGGGATTCTAAGAGAACCACTAGGCAGATGTCCCGCAAATACTCGGGCAACGTAACCATTCTCTTTGTAGATGAGCGAGAGAATATTAATGATCATGTTGTAGAAAACCTAAAGCACAGCCTTGGTTTTCCCACCTCATTTTTAGTAAACGCAGATAAAATGATTTTGGATGTTCGTCGTGGAATTTTAAATAAATACGATGACGATTTTACAGATTCTTTTAATGCCCACTACAATTCTATTCTAAGCGGAGTCTCCTTTCTTGTAAAGAATCAAGGTGAAATCATAGCTCCTTCTGTAGGTCAAAAAGATTAGTTGTATTATTTTGTAAAAAACAGCTTAATTGCAGCTACTAAGAGAATTACACCAAACACTTTTCTAAGAATTCCTTGGTCAATGGATACTGAAAACTTGGATCCTAAATAGCCTCCAACCATAAAGGCCAAAGCAATTACAATGGCGAATTTCCAGTTTACATGTCCAGCATTATAATAATTATACGCGGCCAAAAAAGTCACTGGTATTGCCAATACGGCCAAACTTGTTCCTTGTGCCTCATGTTGCGAAAAACCTAAAAGCACCACCATGAGAGGTATCATAATAACGCCACCGCCTACTCCCATAAAGCCACTTAAAACTCCTGCCAATAAACCTATTACAACCAGAGAGATAACTAGGGTAATGTTCATGTGTTGTGTTGGTTATTTTCCAAGGTTGTAATGTCCTTTCTCAGGAATTTCAATAAAATATTCTTTTCTCGAAGCGTTTTTTAAATAAGTGTCTCGTAACCAGGGATTGTGCAATTTTAATATTTTGTAGTTAATTCCAAACTGTTTTGCAAATTGAGCAAAATCCGTGACCGCAGTATCTACTTTCACCGTATACGTTGGAACATGGGTATATAAGTCTTTCTCTCTAAAATTGAAGCCATACTTCTTTGGATTAGAAAGTATTTCTTTAAAGGCTAAGATTCTAAAAATATAACGTCCAGTTTCTTCATTCAACAGAAGGTCATAATAGTCAGATTCCCCTTGGCGCTTTATTTGTTTGTTCATACCAGCGTTACCCGCATTATAAGCCGCAGCCGCCATGGTCCAACTTCCGAAGCGTTTTTCAGACCTTTTCAAATATTCGGCAGCAACCTTAGTTGCCATTTCCAAGTTGTAGCGTTCGTCTACATATTCGTTTATTTCCAGGCCATACTCGCGTCCCGTCCCTTTTAAAAAATGCCAAAATCCTGCCGCACCAGCCGGCGAACGGTTATTTTGTAATGCACTTTCGGCAACTGCTAAGTATTTAAAATCATCTGGAAGGCCATATTTTTCAAGCAATGGCTCTATAACAGGAAAGTACTTATTAGCTCTTTTAAAAACTAGCAAACCATTAGACTGCCAATAGGTATTCACTAGTAATTCTCTATCCATTCGTTCACGAATATCTGGATTGTCAAGAGGTACCGCCTCTCCCGCAAACTCCATGGTATCTGGCAGTGCTAGCGCATACACATTGTATCCATTGATAAACTTTTTTTCCATGGTCTCATCGGTAGGCGCCTCTTGTACTGCATAAATAAACAGCCAGCAGACCCCCAAAGCCACTGCAACCAAACCAATTTTCGACATAATCCTCATAACTGCGTAAATTTTCATTAAAGATAAAAAATTAAGTATGTGATGTTAACGGAACTCAAAATTATTTTTCTATCAATTCCAATAACTTATTGGACAGCCATTTCCCCTTGTGAATTATCATCACATGAGTTCCGCCGGGTAACAAAATGTACTCTTTAATATTTTTAATTGGGAATACAATGTCCTTATCTCCATGAATATGGATAACATTTTCAACCGCTTCTGTCCTTTCCCAACAAACCATGTTCTTAATTGCCCAATCCAAATAGGTCTTATTTCGAACAGAAAGATATTCTTGATATAAAGAAAGTCTCTTCCTAGATCTCGGGCCAATAGCAAACTTACGAAGATCTGTAGCGCTAAGAATGAGCCCCGTTGGCACTAATTTATAGGCCAAAGTTTTGCGCGCAAACCTTAAACGCTTTGGTAGTTCATTACGGGTTTTTACACTGGAAATAATAATAAGATTTTTTAACGTTAAGAAGGCGCTCATTTCTTGTGCTAACACACCTCCAAATGAAACTCCTACTAAGACGGTATTTGAATGAACTACTTTGGTAGCCATTCGCTCTGCATAATGGGCCAAAGATTCCTTTTTTTCAGGGATTAGCCAGTCTAAAATGTGTATTTCATACGTATCCGAAGGAAAGGATATATTTCTAAAAATTTCTGCACTCGCCGCAAGGCCCGGCACAAGGTAAAAATGTATTTTTGATGTATCCATAGCAGGTTTAACAAGGATATGGCCAATTCCAAAAAGATTATTCGTAAATTTACAAAATCAAAGATACTACTATAATGCGGTTTTGGGGCTTAGATCATAAACAAGATACTCGATCAAATATAGAGAAGAAACAGGATTAATTGTGATTAGTTTCGAAACATACAAACTAGTAGTATTGCCCATACATCTTACATCATACACAAAAACTTTCAAAACGGATGCTATGGTTAAAAAAGGCACTATTTTTGCTGATAATGAAACACTTACTAATCTAAATACCATAGAAATTTGGGATACTTAAAGTACCTCATTGACCGTTAACAATAATAGCCTCGGCTATTTTATAGCTTATTAATGAATTAACGCAATGTAAATTAACTCCCTATGATAGAAGATGTGGAAATTATAGACAACGAATTTTTAAGACAGTTTGAACTCGAAGTAGGAGATAATATGGCTCGCATAGAATATGCTTTGCAAGACCGAAAAATATTTCTTACCAAATATCAAATGCCTGAAGATATGGAAGATCAAGGGTTTAGAGATATTTTTATAAAAGCCGTTTTCGAAGAAGTCAAAAGTAGAAGTATAAGCTTGGTTCCTACTAGCCCAGAAATTGCATCTTTTATGCGTAGAAACAGGCGCCTATATAAAGAATTACTCCCCGTAGGCATCAATATTTAATCGCTATTTACTTATCTTTCCTCAAAAATTCTATGAGGAAGTTAATCTTTGTCCTGCTATTCCTGTGCCCAATTCTTTGTAAGGCACAATTATTTGAAAAACATTTTATATATGCAAAATTTGGCGTTTTTGGGGGGAATTACGCTGGGTTAAATGCAGGAATCAATTACTCCCCAAAAGGAAAATATCATTTTGGTTTAAGTGCCGTTGGCACCATAAGCAGTTCGCGGCTCCGCCCCAATGATTATAATGGTGGCTTGGCAGGTTTCTTATCTTTCGGACTGAACAGCCCAACTGATAAGACGGAAGCATACCATATTACCCTTGGAAGGATCATTCAACTTAACAAAAAGGGAACTATAAGGCTTAATTTACAAGCCGGTATAGGCACTGTAAGAACAAGATTCGCTACCAATTTTGCTCCCACAGGAAACGGTAGTCTAGGCGCTAATTATACATTCAGTAAAGAATCTGAACGCGCCATTGGTTATATCATTAATCCTAAAATAGAATTTCCATTGGCCGCTATGTATGGTCTTGCCCTCTCACCAGTGATAATGATAAACGAAAGGGAAACGTATTTTGGACTGGGTATTGAAAACTTGTTTGGGTTTGTTCGAAGAAGAACATCATCTATTGAATCGTCACAGTAGATTCAACCCAATCAAATCGAACCAATCCATCATCGTCAATATTTTTTAGTTGAACAGCGTGTAGTGTGTTAACAAGATCTGGATTCCATGGAGTTTTTACTTTTACATAATTCTCAGTAAATCCATGGATGTATCCTTGTTTATTTTCGCCTTCAAATAAAACTGTATGGAACGTATTTAATTGACCCTCATAAAAGGCCCTTCTCTTTTTTACAGATAAGCCACGAAGCATTTTGCTACGCTTATTTCGAACGTTCATAGGTACGACTCCATCCATAAGTGCTGCAGGCGTGTTGTCCCGTTCGGAGTAGGTAAAAACATGTAGGTATGAAATATCAAGTTCATGCAAAAAATGATACGTTTCCATAAAATGTTCGTCCGTTTCTCCGGGAAAACCAACAATAACGTCAACCCCAATACAGGCATGTGGCATTACTTCTTTGATTCTTGCTACACGATCAACATATAATTCTTTCATATATCTACGGCGCATTAGTTTAAGTAGTGTATTACTTCCGCTTTGCAATGGAATATGAAAGTGAGGTACAAAAGTTTTGGAATTTCCTACGAAGTCAATGGTCTCATTCTTTAACAAATTGGGCTCTATGGAAGATATACGTAATCTTTCAATCCCAGGAACCTTATCTAGTTCCTGAACCAACTCTAAAAAGGTGTGTTCGTGATTTTTGTTACCAAACTCCCCTTTTCCATAATCACCAATATTAACACCAGTTAAAACGATTTCTTTAATTCCTTTGGCCGAAATCTCTTCTGCATTTTTTAATACATTTTCTAGCGTGTCACTTCTGGAAATACCTCTTGCCAAAGGTATTGTGCAATAGGTACATTTATAATCACATCCATCCTGCACCTTTAAAAAAGCCCTTGTTCTATCTCCAATGGAATATGAGCCCACATAAAAATTGGCATCTTCGATCTCACAGGAATGTATTTCACCCATATCATTCTTAGATAGGTCGTTGAGATAATCGGTGATTTTAAATTTTTCAGTAGCTCCCAATACCAAATCAACCCCATGAACCTCGGCTAGTTCTTCTGGTTTTAATTGAGCATAACATCCCACAGCAGCAACAAAAGCTTCTGGGTTTATTTTTTGAGCTTGTTTAACAATCGTTTTAAAGCGCTTGTCTGCATTCTCCGTAACACTACATGTATTAATTACATAAATATCTGCCTTTTCGCTAAAATCAACACGGTCAAATCCTTCTTGTACAAAGTTTCTGGCAATAGTAGATGTCTCACTAAAGTTTAGTTTACATCCAAGTGTATAAAAAGCGACTTTTTTTGTAGCGTTCATTCTTGTATTTTTGACAAACAAGGGCACAAAAGTACGAACTATAATTGGTTCCCAAAAACCTATGAGAAACCACCTCAAGAAACTAACAGCCATATTTTCAGTGATTTACATGACTACAATGTTCGTTTCATGTACAAAAAGTTCGTCTGCAGATAGAGATCATCTCGTATTTAGATACAATGAACATAGTAATATTACCTCTTTAGATCCCGCTTTTGCACGAAATCCTCAAAACATTTGGCCAGCTAATCAACTTTTTAATGGCTTGGTGCAATTAGACGATTCTCTAAATATAGAACCAGATATCGCGAAGTATTGGGAAATTATTGATAGTACACATACCTATCGCTTTTTCTTGAGGGACGATGTCTATTTTCACCCCAATACCGTTTTTGGTCCAGATTCTACAAGACGTGTGACTGCTCAAGATTTTAGTTATAGTTTTGATCGACTAACAGATCCAAAAATAGCGTCACCTGGGAGTTGGGTACTTCAAAATGTATCACGCTACTATGCTGAAAACGATTCGATCTTCAGCATTCAATTAAAACAACCCTTTCCTGCCTTTTTAGGGTTACTATCTATGCGTTATTGCTCTGTGGTTCCTAAAGAAGCCGTGGAATTCTACGGAAGTGATTTTAGAAGTAATCCTGTGGGTACGGGCCCTTTTCTATTTAAAATGTGGGAAGAAAATGTGAAGTTAGTCTTTCGGAAGAATCCTTTGTATTTTGAAAAGGATGATTCGGGTGAGGCACTACCCTACTTGGAAGCCGTAGCCATTACTTTTTTACCAGATAAACAAAGTGAGTTTCTTCAATTTGCCCAAGGAAAGATCGATTTCTTCTCTGGATTGGATAATTCATATAAAGATGAAGTCCTAACCACCACTGGGAAACTTCAGGAAAAGTATCTTGAAGATGTAACACTTATTACCTGTCCATATCTCAATACAGAATATCTTGGTTTTTTTATGGGTGCCGAAACCCCTGAAATTCAATCAAAACTATTACGGCAAGCTGTAAATTATGGTTTTGATCGTGAAAAAATGATTACCTATTTACGAAATGGTATGGGAGTACCGGCAGTATATGGGTTCATTCCTATGGGATTGCCCGGTTTTGATAATATTCCGGGATATACGTATCAACCCGAAAAAGCGAGACAGCTTGTTCATCAATATATGACCGAAACAGGAGACAATGCTCCTAAAATTACGATTGGAACCAACAGTCAGTATTTAGATATTTGCGAATATATACAACGTGAGTTGGAGAAAATTGGCTTGGAAGTCAGCATAGAAGTCATGCCTCCTTCCACTCTTCGACAAATGAAATCAAGTGGTGAGCTAGACATTTTTAGAGCCAGTTGGGTTGCCGATTACCCCGATGCTGAAAACTACTTATCCCTCTTCTACAGTCCAAATTTTACCCCAAACGGCCCTAACTATACCCATTATAAAAACGAGACCTTAGATAGTCTTTATACGGCAGCATTATCAATTACCGACATCGATCAGCGGAAGCTACTGTACACTAAAATGGATTCTATTATCATAGAAGAAGCTCCAATCGTTCCTCTTTATTACGATATGGCCATTCGGTTTGTGAATAAGAAAGTAAGCGGACTAGGTATAAATCCTCAGAACTTCCTTGTTCTGAAGCGCGTAAAAAAAAGCAAATAAGATGTTGTTACTTTTTGGCGGAATCACAATATTATATGGATTGTACTTCCTTTTTACTGGCAATGATGCCATTCTTGCCAAAAGAAAAGAACGTTTTAAACAGTATCGCCTCAAGACTAGTTTTAGAATTTTGCTATTGGGTGTAGTCCTTATTGCCATGCACGTTATCTCGCGCTATATGTAACATTACAGCGTGTTTATAGACTCATATTACAAACAGATTCAAAATACATTCACTAGCAACAGCGTCCATAACGCCTTAATCATTCTCGGAATGATTTTTATATAATTGCTGCAGTGATTTCCGTCCTTCGAAACTGTTTTCTCATCAATCTTAGACATCATTAGTTACCTTAAATTATACTAACTTTATTCATAGAAATTATGAGGTCACGAAAAAGATATTTCAATAATGTCGTTTTAAAGAACAATGAGTTGCTGAAAAGCGATCGCCCATCTGTATTCGATAAACTCAAAGGTCAGTCTGGAGCTTTATATAGAGATTTTGAAGATCATAAAAGCATGAAAACCTATGAGTATGCTGAGTTACAAAAGAAGATGTATCGTGAAAATGCTCGCCGAAAACGTAGGTTCCTTATCTTTTTTATAAGCATCTTGATAGTGGTTTTAAGTATTATCATTTATTTCCTGTTTTACTACGACACGGGACCATATCATCCGCTAGAGTTCAATCCATAACTAGTTAATTATATCACAATTAACTAGTTAGCCTTTATTTTTTTACTGAAATTTAAAGAACCTTAATAATAACTCATATGAAAAGAGTACAGTTTTTAACGGCACTGGGAGGCACAGGTTTGGTTGTGGCAGCTACTCCGCTTGTGGCATTTGCCTCTGGAATACAAGAGGATCCTCAATTGGACAAGGAGCTTGTAAAGAAATTTGTGGGTGTAGGTCATAGTGACATGGATAAAGTAAAGGAAATGCTGGAGGAACATCCAAATCTTATTAATGCTGCGCACGATTGGAAGCATGGAGATTTCGAAACCTGCTTAGGGGCTGCTTCTCACGTGGGACACAAAGAATTGGCTAAATATCTCGTTGAACAGGGAGCACAAGCCAACATATTTACAGCCGCTTTGTTCGGGAAAATGGACATTGTAAAACCTATGTTAGATGCTTTTCCGCAGACGCTGCATGCCAAAGGCCCTCATGGTTTTACCCTATTGCATCATGCCATAAAAGGAGGTACTGAATCAGAAGTATTAGTAGCCTATCTAAAAAAACTAGGAGCGACAGAAACTAAGGTAGCTATCTATTAATAGCTTAGTCACGTCGCCATTTCTTGGTTTCTTCAAACACATGCTCCAAAAGTTTAGCATCTGTTTCGGTAAATTCAATGCCGCGACGCGCCATAACAACTTGGGCAACTTCAAACGCTTTTTTAGTGAGATAGGTAGTGGTACCACTACTGCCTCCCCAACTATAACTAGGAATAAAGTTTCTTGGAAATCCGCTTCCGAAGATATTAGCACTTACGCCTACAACCGTCCCCGTATTGAACATACTGTTAATCCCGCACTTACTATGATCTCCCATCATTAGGCCACAGAACTGTAACCCAGTACGAGCAAATCGCTCGCTACCGTAGTCCCAAAGACGTACCTCTGCGTAGTTATTTTTTAAATTAGATATGTTTGTATCTGCTCCCAAATTACACCATTCCCCAATCACAGAGTTCCCTAAAAACCCATCGTGTCCTTTGTTAGAATACCCAAAGATCACCGAATTACTAACTTCACCTCCAACCTTGCTATAGGGTCCCACTGTAGTTCCCGTATAAACCTTAGCGCCCATTTTTAGGGTAGCGCCTTCGCAAAGTGCAAAAGGCCCTCTTACGAGGCAACCTTCCATTATTTCTGCATTTTTGCCAATATAGATAGGGCCATCACTAGCGTTCAATGAGCACAACGGAAGGCTAGCCCCTTCTTCGATAAAAATTCGTTCAGGATGCACGGTGAAAACTGAATCAGGAATAGGTTGTGATGTTCGGCCGTGTGTAAGAAGGTCAAAGTCTTGCGCAATAGCGGCATGATTTAACGCGAAAATATCCCATGTATTTTGAATACGAAAAATCTCGGCATTTGTATATGTTTCAATTTCATAAGAATCGAAGTCAACTTCTTGCCCTTCCATAGCGTGAAAAGCTATGGGTTCGTCATCAATAAAAATTGCTTGATTCTCAGAAAGCTGTTGTATCTTATTCACTAAATCCTCGCTAGGAAGAAAGGAAGCATTTATAAGAACATTCTCTGCAAGCTCAATCATTGGAAACTTTTCAGTGAGATAGTCTTCCGTAACGGTGGTAATGGTTGAACCCAGCACCTTCTCCCATTTTTCTCGGATAGTTATTATTCCTACACGTATATCTGCCACTGGCCTCGTATACGTAAAAGGTAATAATTGATCCCGGACAGTACCATCAAAAAGAATATAGTTCATATCAAATATTCAGAGGTGCCTAGGGGTGAAAACCGTGGCACAAGTTATGTTGCGTATTGGTCATAGGATTGAATCCAAAGACGTAACAAAGCTAAATAAAAAAGCCTTCGATTTCTCGAAGGCATATATTTTATTAGGTAGGGATATTATTCTTCCTCCTTAACCGCTTCTTCTTTCTTAAATTTAGCGTATTTAGTTTTAAACTTATCAATACGTCCAGCGGTATCTACTAATTTGTGTTTACCTGTATAATATGGGTGTGAAGATCTTGAAATCTCTAACTTCACCAAAGGATATTCAACACCATCAACATCAATTGTTTCTTTAGTGTCAGCCGTAGACTTAGATAAAAAAACGTCATCATTTGACATATCTTTAAATGCTACTAATCTATAATTTTCAGGATGGATACCTTTTTTCATCTTCTATACTTTAAAAATACTTCTCGATTTTGAGTTTGCAAATTTAAGTAATAAATAGAAATTTACAATAGAATTGTCCATTTTTTACCAAATAAAAAACCCAACTTCAAAAAAAATCGAATTTATTAACAACTACACTCACTTAATATGAACTTGTGTAACGTTTTACTATCTTTGTTTACTAACTAATCGAACCAAAAAAACTCATATATGGAAACTGTTAAAGCATCTGTTAAAAAATTAGCACTCGCTAATGGTCTTGTGTTAGGATTAATTCTAATCTTTATTGTAGTAATAATGTATGTTATGGGAATGTTCCAAGAGGGAACTCAATGGCCTATGTATATATATTATTTAATGTACCCATTTCTAATTGGATTTTTTGTGTATTCTTTTCGGAAGAGTAATGGTGGGTTTCTATCACTAGGAGAGGCATTAAAAATTGGTGTAACAAGCGCTGTAATTGGCGGGGTTATCTATGTAATTTATAACATAATTTTTGTAACATTCATTGAGCCAGATTTTGCAGCTCAAATGTTAGAGGTCGCCCGCGAACAAATGTATGAACAAAATCCAAATATGACTGAAGAGCAGGCCGAAATGGCATTAGGTTTTGCAGAAAAGTTTTCAAACCCGTTTCTTGGAGGGGCATTCTGGATAGTTATGAGTGCATTCTTTGGTTTTATATATTCTTTAATCGCCGGACTAATTTTTAAAAGAGCGCGCCCAGCTGGATACTAGAACACATTCATGAATATCTCAATCGTAATTCCGCTTCTCAACGAAGAAGAATCACTTAATGAATTATACCATTGGATTGCAGACGTTATGCAATCCAATGGTTTTTTATACGAGTTGATCTTTATTGACGATGGAAGTACGGATAGTTCATGGAAAAAAATCAAAGTCATTTCTGAAGAAAACCAACAGGTAAAAGCGCTTCGCTTTCTAACAAACTTTGGCAAGTCTCAAGCTTTGCATGCAGGCTTTGCACTTGCTCAAGGGGATGTAGTTATTACGATGGATGCCGACCTTCAGGATAACCCAGAAGAGATACCAGAAATGTATAACATGATTACTCAAGAAGGGTACGACCTTGTTTCTGGCTGGAAAAAGAAAAGATACGACTCTAAATTGGGTAAGAACCTTCCTTCTAAATTGTTCAATTTCGCTGCCCGTAGAACTTCCAAAGTAGCACTTCATGATTTTAATTGCGGACTTAAGGCCTATCGGAAGAATGTTGTTAAGACTATTGAGGTTACAGGAGAAATGCATCGGTATATTCCAGTACTTGCCAAGAACGCAGGGTTTTCCAAAATAGGTGAAAAGGTGGTGCAGCATCAGGCGCGCAAGTATGGGACTACTAAATTCGGTGCCGAGCGATTTATACGAGGTTTTTTAGATCTAATTACTATTTCTTTTCTTTCAAAGTTTGGAAAAAGACCCATGCATTTATTTGGAGCATGGGGTGCATTCGTGCTCTTTGTTGGATTTTGTTTTGCGCTTTACCTTGGTATCGATAAGTTATTTATAGATCGTAGCGGACGCCTAATTGCAGATCGTCCTCAATTTTATATTGCGTTAACAGCGATGATATTGGGCTGTCAATTGTTTTTAGCTGGGTTTTTGGGAGAATTAATTCTTCGAAGTAAGAAAAGTGGAAATCACTATACAATTAGTGATCGGATCAACGCTTCAGTGTAAAATTACCGGTTACTAACCTTCCATCACCTAATTCTATTCGATACCAATAATCACTGGACGGTAATGGGTTTCCATTATAGGTGCCATCCCAACCCGATGCCGTAGGAGAAAGTTGCTTCAATAGCTTTCCGAAGCGATCGAAAATATAAATTTTGGCAAAAATAAATTCTTCTCGTTTTACAATATGCCAAGTGTCATGGAAGCCATCTCCATTGGGTGTGAAAAATTCAGGAGGGCCACCAATTAGTACGTTCTCTTCATATACAACACATCCATCTTTCCATATTTGAACTGTATAAGGGCCTATACTCAGGCCATCAAATATGGGGCTTTCTTGAAGAGTGCCTCCGTTATTGATTGAGAATAGACATCCGTCTGGATTATCCACTTGCACAACAATAGAGTTGTTGTTGTTAAAATCTGTGACTTCAATCTCTACAAAGGCAGGTGAGGCGACATTTTCTACCGTAAACGTCATTGTAGCATCACAATCCGCACCGTTAAACACGATAACTGTATAAACACCAGGACCATCAACCGTAATACTGTCTGTAGTCTCTCCAGTAGACCACTCATACGAGATAAACCCGGGTTCTGCTGCCAGTAAAACAGATTCTTCGCCTGGGCAGATTATAATAGTTTGATCCATGACTACAGGCCTTCCTCGTATATCTAAAAGGATATGACCAATAGTAGCACAGGCGTTGTCCACCTCTACCCTGTAGTAAAGCTCAGGTGTCGTAAAAGGCCCTTGTTCATATATATCCACCAATATGTTGGTTTCTAACAATGCATCTTCTTCTGTTTCAAAAAAGGTGATATCAGTACCGGGGTATGTTTCTAATAGAAGGGCTTCCAAATCGGCTAATTCAACCGAAATGTTTAAAATATCGTCATTGAGGTTACAAACAGATAATGTCACAGTACCCGCATGTGCCATAGGTTCTACACGAAGCGTTAATTCTGCAATTACAAAACACAAGGCATTTTGAAATACACGTACATAAATTACTTGTCCATCAAACTGATTTACATAACCTATTTCTTCCAGCGCGTTTTCGTTGTTCATCGCATCAGTTGGGTTATCAAAAAAGTTGGCCGTAAACCCTAGCGGGTTTGGCAACAATGAACCAAGTGCTTGGTTTAGATTAAAGCTTGTAATACCATCATTCACGCCATCGATATCACACTGGACCAATTCAACATTTTGGTTGACTACAGGAGTTTCGCTAATCTCTACAAATTCAATAAATCGCTTCGGGGCACGATCAGCAAATTCAACATCAATGGTCACAGTGAAAGTACCGGTACTTGTAAATACATGTGTTGGATTTAATGCCATAGATGTATTATTGGCCCCGCTGGCAGGGTCTCCAAAATCCCATTCAATAGAAGTAATTGGATCTGATGTATCCGTAGTAAATTGTGTCGCGTCACCCAAACAGAAATTTTCAACGGTAACAATACTTTCAAAAAATGACTGAATAAAAGGAGGTAATCCAAATTTGGAACTACGCCCGGCTAAAGAAACTTCAAAGGCTCTAAAGTCGCTATTCAATCCAGCGTAATCGGGGGTATTTATAACCGAAAGTGAAATTCCCGGAATTGAATAATATATTTTCCCATTGATGGCAATTTGTAGGGCTCCACCTAGGTCACTAGGAAATGTATTATCTAATAAAGCCACTGAAAAACGCGATCCTATAATATCTGAAGCATCAAGGTCATACTGAATAATTTCAAGGTCTCCTGTAGTATTTCCTGGTTCCAACATTTTTCCGCTGGCGTAGAGTTTTGAGGAATCCGAAGAAAATTCGACACCATAAAACACCCTATTGTCACTAAGCGTAACTGCATTACTCACTACGCCTGTTTCGTTATCAAAATCATGAAGTATGAGTTCTCCTCCAAACCCTGGTTCAAAAAGGGTATGTGCTATCGCTAACTTATCACCTCTGGGGGATATTTTCATAGCCCCTCTGAAGTTATTAAAGGTATTTATGTTTGGCCCAGATGTAGATACAACAGGAGTTGTATTTACTCCAGCACTGGTCACATTATAGGCATAAAATTTATCTCGGTAATGGGTTACTATCCAAAAGTTATCTCCATCTTCACTGGCTACAGCTGTTAGTTTTTCAGAGCCATTGGGTAGTAAACTGATATTTTTATCGGTAACGTCTCCTAGTCCACCGTTCAAATTCATATTCACAACAGAATAGTTAAAACCGTCGCCCATACCATCTAACTGGTAGGACAATACGTTATCTGAAGTGAAAATATAATAAATAGAGTTGCTTCCAGGCCTAGGAACGGCCATCGCAGATTGCGTTGATGAAATATGACCTAAGAGTCCTTCACCATTAGGCATTATCTGATGGTTTCTATTCCATACAGTCACGCCATCTGTATAAAATAATAGGTTTCCATCTTCATCAGAAAGGGTCTCACACCCTTCAAGTGAATCAATCTCACCATCCAATAACGGCACAGGATCTCCCGAGTTAAAGTCTAAACCTACTCTGGTTCCAAAATACCATGTTGCGGCCTCTCGTTGTCCGTAAGACAGGCTGGTAATAAAAAATAAAAATAAAAACGAATAGCGCAACATTTAATTTCTGGTATTATCTTACAGGATACTAATTACAACTTTTTTATCCAAAAAGCGGCTCATCTATTTATCCAATGGTCTAAAATACATGAAAACCGTCATTTAATATCGTATAGTTACAAGGTTTATTGTTAACTTAGTCATATTAATAAATACAAAAGAGTACGAAGGATTTACCTGAACCTATTCCTCATCCTCCATACTCCTTTGCTGAAAAATATAATTAATACTGCAAATTACCTCCTAGATTGACATTATGCGATAGTACCGATAAATCTTTACTCGTTATTATCGCTTTAATGTAAAATTACCTCGTAAGGCTTTTTCTTGCTCTATCTCAATACTGTACCAATAATCACTTGAGGGTAATGGCTGGCCATTATATGTGCCGTCCCACCCCAAATCGCTCGAATTTAGCTCTTTTAGCAATTTTCCAAAACGGTCAAATATGTAAATCTTAACACTATTGAATCTGTCTATCCCCCGAACGTTCCAAACATCATGAAAACCATCTCCATTTGGGGTAAAGAAATTTGGAATTCCACCCACATTGATTAGTTCTTCATACACTAAACATTCTCCTCTCCATATTTGAACGGTATAAAAACCTGCTACAATACCAGGAAATACATTACTCGATTGAATATCCCCCACCCCAACTATCGCAAACTGATACAGAGATGGATCATCCACCAAAACAGTTACCGTGTGTCCAACTTGATTGGTAACTACTATTTCAACATTTTCTGCTAGAGAACCAATATCCACAAACTCAATAAACGTTTTTGTAGCTCTGTTTGTAAATTGTACCACTACCGTAATCATGAATGTTCCTTGTCCTGTAAAATCATGAGACGGATTTAGCAGTGAACTTGTATTGTCAAAATCGCTATCAGGATCTCCAAAATCCCAAAAAATAGAAGTTATATTATCGCTAGGACTTACTGAGAATTGTGTGGTTGTACCGAAACAAAAATTTTCAATATTAATAATTCCTTCAAAATAAGATTGAATAAACGGCGGCAACCCAAACTTTGCGTCTCTACCTCCCAGCAATACCGAAGAATCGCTGAATCCAGCCTCATCTCCATACACATTTGGAGCGTTAATAACGGACAATGTATTGTCTGGAATTGAATGATATATTTTTTTATTGACGGCAAGCTGTAACGTTCCTGCCAAGTCAGACATAGATCTATTTTCAGTAGAAGCTATTAAAAACCGTGTATTTGGGATGTTTGATTGGGTAACATCAAACTGAATAATGTCAACGCTTCTAATATTTTGACCGATGGGCAGAATAGATTTACCGCTGGCAAATAATTTAGAAGAATCTGAAGAAAACTCAAGACCATAGTAAATAAGATCATCGGCCAATAGTTCTTCATTACTTACTACACCTGTTTCACTATTAAAATCATACAAACGCACCTCCCCCCCTAAATCAGGGTCAAACAAGGCATGCGCTATAGCAAGTTTTTCACCATTTGGCGACATTTTCATCCCTCCTCTAATATTTACAAAACTAGAAATATCTGGGCCAATGGTGGATATTACGGGTGTAGGGTCGATGCCATTTTCTGTAACAAGATAGGCGTAAAACTGATCTCGATAATGTGTTATTACCCAAAATCCCAATCCGTCGCTTGTACTTATCGCGGATATTTTTTCGGAACCATTGGGTAGTAGGCTTACATTTTTTTCTATGACGGTTCCTAAGGTTCCACCTAGATTCATGTCAACTACAGAATAGTTGAATCCATTTCCTGTCCCTCCATCTTCATAGGCCTGAACCACATCTGCGGTGAATATATAATAGAGTCGGGTACTGCCAGGTTTAGGTATAATCATAGCAGATTGAGTTGCAGAAAAACTACCCAAAAGGCCCGCTCCGTTTGCCATGACTTGATGAAATCGATTCCATACTTTTTCTCCATCGGTATAAAAAAGTAGGTCTCCTTCTGAAGTAGAGATTGTAGCACAACCTTCTAATGTTTCCAACATGCTATTTTGTAGAGGCTCTGGAAATCCATTATTAAAAGTAAGCGCTGCGTTATTACCAAAATACCAATTGGACGCTTCCAACTGACCCACAACCGAATGAGTCAAATGCAATGCTATTATAAGAATCCAGTATTTCATTTTTCAATATTTGCCTGCCACTCTTTTAATATGATACTATTTTTAAAATTTCGAATTAGTTTCTACATAATACAACTACTGTTTGGTAAACCGTACTCGAGAAGAAACCGTTCCAAAACCACAACCTCCATCCCAACCTAAGTATCCTTGTACAAACCATAATTCAAAAACGCCATCGTCATCTACATTTATGACAGCGTTCTCAAGATCTGGGCCTAAAAGTATTTTCGGATCTGTAACCGAAAGACAGCTTCGATTGAAAATTTGGTTTTTCTGAAAAACAGTTTCATCACAGGCAATTGTAAATTCGTAATTGGGTGATATTTTAACCGTAGTATTTCCTCCAAATGGAACAAATCTGGTGTTCATAGAATGCCCTCTTGAAATCTCAATAATACCACTACCCCAAATTGGAGCCAGACCTTCCCCTTCGATATCCTGATACGAATAAATCCCCGTGAATAGATCTTCGTCCATAGGCTCTAAAATATTAATTGTATAACAATAGGGTGAGCTAAAGAAGGTATCAAAGGCTATAACATTTGATATTGCAGTTCCCGTTGAAAATGATCTTCCGTCTTTCAATCTAACTTCTAACCGCACCAAAAACTGATCTTTACAAGCGACACTGCTTTCTCTAATCCCTGTTACATTCAGTAACTCTTCGTAACTCAATTGTAAACGAGTTCTCGGCAAAAAATTCTCGCCTTCAAAGAAAGCATCGGGTGTTAGGCTCGTCACATTAATTTCGTCTGTTGACATATCACTTCCAGAAACCGTATTGTCTTTAAACCGAACAAAGACCTCCACACTGGTAAAAAAATCACCCTGTTCCTGATCTTGAACTTCCACCATAACATCAAACATGCTGGATACGTTGTTAATATCGAACTCAGAATTAACAACCTCTACGGTCCTAATGGTTGCTCCTCTTTCCCAATTTTCTAAAATAGATTGAGCAGGTTTCTCATCGTTGCTACAAGCCGTCAAAAATAACAGCCATAATAGGGACATCTGTATTGTTTTCCTTTTCATCTTCTGCCTTTATAGTTTTATTGCTTGGTAAACCTGACTCGAGACGGAACCGTGCCAAAACCACATAAACCATCCCATCCTAAGTATCCTTGCACAAACCAAAGTTCAAAGACAGCATCATCGTCTATGTTTATAACAGCATTTACAATATCGGGACCCAAAAGGATCTTTGGATCCGCAATGGAGGCACAGTTTTCATTGAGAATTTGGTTTTTCTGAAAAATAGATTCATCACAGGCAACTGTGAATTCGTAATTGGGTGATCTTTTGACTGTCCCACCTCCTCCAAAAGGAATATATCTGGTGTTTATAGAATGTCCTTTTGAAATTTCGATGATGCCACTTCCCCAAGTTGGAACCAATCCTTCTCCTTCAATATCTTGATATGAGTAAAGTCCAGTAAATAGTTCTTCATCTATAGGCTCTATAATATTAATTGTATAGCAATAAGGAGAGCTATGAAAGGTGTCAAAGGCAATGATATCTGATGTCGCGGTTCCTGTTGAAAACGACCTCCCATCCCTGAGTCTAATTTCTAATCTAACCAAAAATTGATCCTTACAGGCAACACTGTTTCTTACGGTTCCTGTTGCATTTAGTAATTCTTCATAACTCAACTGTAAACGAGTTTGCGGTAGAAAGTCTTCACCTTCAAAGAAAACATCAGGCGTTAGGCTCGCTACGTTGAACTCTCCTGTTGACATATCACTTCCTGATATTGTATTATCCTTAAAACGAACAAAGACCTCTACACTGGTAAAAAAATTACCTTCTTCTTGATCTTGAATTTCCAATAGAACATCAAAAACGCTGGTTGTATTATTAATATCAAATTCTAAATTAACAACCTCTTTGGTTCTAACTGTCGCTCCCTTTTGCCAATTCTCTAGGATAAACTGAGCAGGTTTCTCGTCGGTATTACATCCCATCAGGAACATAAGTCCCAATAGTCCAATATGTGTTAGTTGTTTTTTCATCCCCTTTTATTTAAAATTTTACTGTTTGGTAAACCGAATACGAGAACGTGCAGTTCCAAAACCACAATCGCCATCCCAGCCGTTAAACCCTTCCACAAATTCAATTTCAAAAACACTATCATCATTTGGGTTTATAATTGCATTTACCTCTCCTGGGCCAATTAATATAAGGTCTCCTGTACCGGAAACTCCGTTCCCTAGACCACAATTGCCTTCAACTGAAGTCAACTGATGTTTTCCCATAACAATTTCATCACACACAATACTAAAGTTAAAAAACCGATCTGCTTCTAATTGTTTATGACTAAGCACGTGCCATAGTAAGACCCTTCGTACATTATTAGAGTGTCCTCTAAAAATCACAACGGGATTAGGAGAAAGAAAAGTGGGGCCTAAAGGACCGTCCACTATACTTTCATACGAGTAAGTTCCGGTAAACAAGGCTTCATCAATGGGTTCTACAACGTTGATTGTGTATTCGTATGGAGAGCTAAAAAAAGTATCGAAAGCACTAATGAGCGCATTCGAATTACCTTCGGTAAAGGTTCTCCCATCGGTCAATTTCACAGCGAGTCTAATTATAAATTGATCTTTACAATTTACACTAGCATGTTGGATTCCCGTGGCTTCTAATAATTGACTAAAAGAATATTCTAATGTTTTTCTTAACCATTTTTCAGGCGCTGGACCATCCTCAAAGGTATCCGGAGCAAGAGTCTCAACTAATGTCTCTCCGGTGGACAAATTACCTCCTTCGGAAGTATTATCTACAAACCGTACAAAAACATCCAATGCCTCGAACAATCCACCATTTTCCTTATCCTGTTCTTCTATATTAACACTGAATAGGCTGTTAAGGTCGTTAAGTTCAAATTCACCATTGTTAAAACTTAGTGTTCTTATTACCGCTCCATATTCAATCTCCTCAAGGAGGGTGAGCGCTGGTTTCTCGTCGGTATTACACCCCATCAGGAACATAAGTCCCAATAATCCAATATGTGTTAATTGTTTTTTCATCCCCCTTTTTTTAAAATTTTACTGTTTGGTAAATCGAATTTTTGACGGAGCTGTCCCAAAACCACAACCCCCGTCCCAGCCTTCATATCCTTCCACAAACCATACTTCAAAAACACTGTCATCATTGGGGTTGATCGTAGCATTTTCATCTCCAGGCCCCAATAAAACCGCGTCTCCCAGCGGGCGACAAGAACCAATGACACTAGAAAGTTGATTTTTTCCGAAAACAGACTCATCACAAACAATACTAAACTCATATTCTCGAGGAAGTTCATTAGTAGGGTGAGACAATGTATGTTTTAAAGGAACCACTCTGGTAGTATTGGAATGCCCTTTTGTTATCTGAACTACGCTTGGGGGCCCAAACGTAGGTCCAAAAGGGCCATCCTCAACACTAGAATATGTATAAAAGCCTGTAAAAAGCTCTTGATCTATGGGTTCTACAATATTAATTATGTAGCAATACGGAGAACTAAAAAATGTATTGAACGCAAGAATATTGGAACTGGCATTACCCACAGTGAGTTCTAATCCATTGGTTAGCTTTACCACCAACCGAAGCAAAAATTGATCTTTGCAAGCTACTTGAGCTTGAGATATGCCTGTCGCTGTTAGTAATTGGGAATAGCTAAACTCTAATGTCATTCTTGGAAGGCCATCAGCTCCGCCGGGGGTAAAGTCGTCTAAGGTTAGGGTGCGTACCTTTACTTCGCTTGTGGACAAATTAGCTCCGGTAAGAGTGTTATCCTTGAAACTGGCAAAGATGTCTATCTCTTGGAGTAGATTCCCATTTTCCTTATCCTGTTCTTCTATATTAACGCTAAAAAGACTGTTTAGATCGTCAATAGTAAAATCTGAGTTATTAAAACTGAGCGTCCTTATAATCGCTCCATATTCAATTCCTTGTGTGACTTGGTCAATAGCTTTATCATCTGTATTACAGCCTATGAATAAGACAACCAGTGCAAAAAGAGTAATTTTGGTCATGCAATTGTTTTTTTGGTGGTACCTAAAGATATTATATACTTTATTCGATCCTGTATGTACCGATAAAGCTTTACTCGTAAAAAATGCACTACCGTACATTCTTATCATTCTTTACTCCTTTCCTAAAAAAGTAATTGCGCGTTCTTTATTCATCTTAATTATGCTATTGTATTAATACTAAGGTTTTGTAAATAACAATCGTTCAAATTTGGTATTTACGTACCTTTGCAGATATTTTTGAACATGATTTACGTAGACCCAAAGATTTTAGATCGGGTGAACCAGTGGTTGACACCCTTTTTTGATAATAAAACGCAACAAGCCATTAAGGAACTGATTGCTCACGATCCCGAGAACCTTGAAGATAGTTTTTATAAAAACTTGGAATTTGGTACTGGGGGAATGCGCGGTGTGATGGGTGTTGGAGACAATAGAATCAATCCATATACCCTCGGAAAAAACACCCAAGGCCTTTCCAACTATTTGAAACTACAATTTCCAGACGAACCACTTAAGGTAGCTATTGCTTATGACTGCAGGCACAACAGTAAAGAACTTGCAAAAGTGGTGGCGGATGTGTTTTCGGCAAATAACATTAAAGTATATCTCTTTTCAGAATTACGTCCTACTCCGGAGCTTTCGTTTGGATTAAAACACCTTGATTGTCACTGTGGAATTGTCCTAACCGCATCTCACAATCCACCTGAATATAACGGGTATAAAGTTTATTGGAGAGATGGAGGTCAATTGGTGCCGCCGCAAGACAGTGAGATCATTGCAGAAATCAACTCCCTGAAATATACCGACATTAATTTTGAAGCTAATGAAGCCAATATCCAGTACATAGATGCAGAGATAGATGATGCGTTCTCTTCGGCTTCCATTGACAATGGTAGTTTTAACACCAGCACGGAAGCAAGAAAGGCATTGAAAATTGTTTTTACATCCTTACACGGAACCTCTATCACAATGATCCCTAGAGTGTTGAAAACTGTCGGGTATTCAAACGTCTTAGTTGTAGAAGAACAAGCCGTTCCTGATGGCGCATTTCCAACGGTAAAATCCCCCAACCCAGAAGAACCTGAGGCTTTAAAAATGGCCCTTGATATGGCCGAAAGAGAACAAGCTGATATTGTAATTGGAACAGATCCAGATTGTGATCGTTTAGGCATTGCGGTTAGAAATAACCACGGTTCGTTGACCCTTCTAAATGGCAATCAGGCAATGATTTTAAAAACTCATTTTCTGTTACAACAACATAAAAACAACGGGACTTTACATAAGGACCAGTTTATTGCTTCCACCATTGTTTCCACTCCCATGATGCGAAAAGTGGCAGATAGTTTTGGAGTACAATATAAAGAAGGGCTTACAGGATTCAAATGGATTGCTAAAATGATCAAGGACTTTCCAGAATTGGATTTTATTGGTGGTGGAGAAGAAAGTTATGGCTTTATGGTGGGTGATTTTGTCCGAGACAAAGACGCTGTTACCGCCAGCCTTCTAGCCTGTGAGATTGCCGCCCAGAAAAAGGAAATAGGTAGCAGTCTATTTTCGTATCTATATGAAATCTATGATCAATATGGGTTTTATAAAGAACATCTTATATCCTTGGTTAGAAAAGGTAAAAAAGGAGCGGAAGAAATTTCTGAAATGATGAAAACCCTACGTGAAAATCCGTATTCCGAAATTGCCGGAAGCCATGTGATACGTATTGAAGATTACGCGACAGGCAATGCCAATAACGTAATAGAAGGAACTACTGAGGCGTTAGACATGCCTTTATCAAACGTTCTTATTTTTTATACACAAGACGGAAGTAAGATTGCCGCGCGCCCTAGTGGAACCGAACCCAAAATTAAATTCTATATTAGTGTTAATCTAACCGAAGATGTATCTGGGGATATAGATGATGCTCTCGATGCTAAAATAGAAAACATTATCACACATCTTAATATCCGGTAACCCGATGACATACTTTAAAAAAATTCTTCGATACGCTATTCCATACAAAGGGTATGCCTGGTTAAATATTGTATCAAACGTATTCTACGCCCTGTTTGGCACATTGGCCATGATTTCCCTCTTCCCGATGCTCACAGTGATTTTCGATAAGACAAAACGTGTAGAAGTAAAGCCTGAATGGTTGGGTTTTGGAAATGTTAAAACCTATGCAGAAGAATCCTTAAACTATTTTGTTACTCAAAAAGCAAATGAAGGTGTTGATGATGTACTTATCTTCATGGTATTACTGGTGGTAGTAATGTTCTTACTGAAAAACCTCTTCGGTTATCTAGCCATGTTCTTTATTACCTATTTACGAAATGGAGTGCTAAAAGACTTACGTAACGATTTGTATAACAAAACGGTTGACCTCCCAGTTTCCTATTATTCTGAAAAAAGAAAAGGAGATACCATGGCTCGTATTTCAAGTGATGTATTAGAAATTCAACATTCGTTTCTCTCTATTTTGGAGTTAATTGTTCGAGAACCGTTAACCATTCTTTTTACCATTGTAGCAATGTTGCTTATAAGCCCGCAACTCACCCTATTTGTATTCATCTTTATTCCAGTTTCTGGATTTGTGATTTCACGAATTGGCAAAAGCCTAAAAAAGCATTCGGATAAGGTTCAAAAAGAACAAGGTTTTTTTCTATCTATTCTTGAAGAAACACTTGGCGGATTAAAAATTATTAAAGGTTTTAATGCAGAACGAATTTTCGGTTCCAAGTTTGAAGCTTCAACGTCTCGCTTCTATAAGTTTTCTAATACGCTATTGAATAGACAAAACCTAGCGTCTCCAATGAGCGAGTTTTTAGGCATTGTGGTCATCGCGATATTGTTGTGGTATGGTGGACAAATGGTATTGGTAAAAGAAACGCTTAAAGCTGAGCTCTTTATTGTTTATATGGGACTGGCCTACAACATTCTTACTCCAGCCAAGGCAATTAGTAAAGCGAGTTATGGAGTAAAAAAAGGAAATGCCGCTGCCGAGCGTGTATTAGAGATCTTGGAAACAGAATCTGCCGTTAAAGATGCTCCCGATGCACTTATCAAAGAAAGTTTTGAATCAGAGGTTCAGATCAAAGACATTTCTTTTAAATATGAAGATGAATGGGTGTTGGAAAATTTTTCTCTTTCAGTTCCTAAAGGGAATACTGTGGCTCTCGTTGGGCAAAGTGGTAGTGGAAAAAGTACCATTGCAAACCTGATAACCCGCTTTTACGATGTTAATAAAGGAGCTATTGAAATAGACGGCATCGATATCAAAGAAATGACTCAGGCCTCCCTACGGGATCTATTAGGCTTGGTTACCCAAGATTCTATCCTCTTCAATGATACTATAAAAGAAAACCTGCAAGTGGCAAAGATCGATGCCAGTGATGACGAAATTATTGATGCGTTGAAAGTCGCAAATGCTTGGGAGTTTGTCAAGGATCTACCAGAAGGTATTAACACCAATATTGGAGATAGTGGAAATAAGTTAAGTGGTGGCCAAAAACAGCGGATAAGTATTGCTAGAGCCGTTCTCAAAAATCCTCCTATCATGATACTGGATGAAGCCACATCTGCACTTGATACGGAAAGTGAACGATTGGTGCAAAGTGCTCTCGAGAATATGATGAAAAACCGCACGTCTATTGTCATTGCACATAGGCTTTCGACCATTCAGAAAGCAGACAGTATCGTAGTCCTATCTAAAGGAAAGATTGTCGAGCAAGGCAAGCACCAAGAACTACTTGAACAGAAGGGCGTATACTTTAGTTTGGTAGAGATGCAATCGCTTGTATAATATGCGATTTAGGCATTAAGGTTAATCTATTAACACCTGCATTAAAACAATCGGAAACTTTATTAAAAAGAAAAAGAGCGGTTGGGGCTCCGCTCTTTTAATTTGTCAGTCATTATACTTGGGGCAAATAACGACATGTGTATCACATAAGTATGGTTCAAATATATTCTGAATTTTTCGAATTACCAAATAAAATATGCATTTAATCCTTAAATTACGCATTTCATCGATTATTTGAATTAAAATGATAAAGTAATTCCTACAAGTATTGATGTGTTATTTTTGAAAAAATTGGGCATAAAAAAAACGGACCAGCCCCCGCTTCGGTCCGTTTTAACTGAGTTCCTATTACAGTTGGGGCCATAAATTGGAACCTATACATAAGAAGTATGGTATAAATTTAGTAAAAAAATTCCTACAAAAAAACTATTTGTGCTTTTAATCGAAAAAAATGTGTATTTCATCGATTATTTTAACATATATGTCCATCTTTGAATAAACTTGGTCGTTATAATTAAACCATCAAGGACAATATTAGTCCTACCTTTAATTAAACATTTATTTGTGGTAGAAGAAAAGGTATTAATTTCTGCATTACAATCTGAACAAAACCGCGAAGCAGCGTTTAGAACTCTTGTTTCCAGTTATAAAGAACGTTTGTATTGGCATATTCGGAAAATGGTCTTGAATCATGACGATACGGATGATGTATTACAAAATACCTTTATTAAAATCTATCGTAACATAGATTCCTTCAAGGGGGACAGCAAACTATATACATGGATGTACCGTATTGCTACCAATGAATCTATTTCATTTATAAACAAAAGAGCAAAGCGATCAAACATGTCTTCAGAGGAAGTGAAGGAACATGCATTGTCCCGATTGGAAAGTGATGTTTACTTTGAAGGAGATGCCATTCAGCTAAAACTACAACGTGCCATTGCTACACTACCGGACAAACAGCAGCTGGTATTTAATATGAAATATTTTGAAGATAACACCTATGAAGAACTGTCAAAAATTTTAGACACCTCCGTGGGAGGATTAAAAAGTAGTTATCACATTGCGGTTAAAAAAATCACCTCATATTTGGAAACGAATGAAACTTTTTAATCTTTTTTGAGTCAAAGAAATAAATGGAAAATAAAAAACATACACATGGGTTTAAGATGCCAGAAGGCTATCTAGACAATTTGGAAGAAAGACTGCTATCAAAAATAAAAGAAGAGTCGCTTCCAAAGGAAACTGGTTTTAGCGTTCCCGAAGGTTATTTTGAAAGTGTAGACGAGAAGGTCATGCAGCAAATCGCGGCAGAAAAGAATGACCCTAAGGTAATTTCTCTACTTTCTCGCAAAGCATTGTTTTATGTTGCTGGAGTCGCTGCCTGCGCGGTGCTTATTGTTTCCATAGTTACCTCCGCTCCCAATGAAGGGGAGGCAGTAACCCAAGAAGATGTATCAAATTATATAGACGACGACAATCTAGATTTCGATGCGTATGACATCGCATCTCTTTTTCAAGAAGAAGATCTTTCTAATGTTTTTCTGGAAGACAATCTATTTTCTGAGGAAAACTTAGAAGATTATTTGTTAGAAAATTTAGACGATACAGAATTTTTAATTGAATAAAATAACAATCAAGTAATAATGAAAAAATTAGTCATCTTACTCTTTTTCATCAGCATAGGTGTTAGCGCACAAAACATGCGCCATGAAAAAATCAAAGAATTGAAAATAGCGTTTTTTACCGAACAGTTAGACCTATCTTCTTCTGAAGCCGAAAAGTTTTGGCCAATTTACAACGCACATGATAATAAAATGAATTCGTTGCGACGGAAGGAACGAACCGAAATCTATGAAATTATTCAGGTTGGCGTACTGGAGATGAGTGATATCGAAGCCAATGCATTTCTTTATAAATCTATTGAGTATAAGAAACAAGAATTGGAGCTCCAGACACAGCTCATAAAGGATTTGCGAAAAGTCTTGTCTCCCCAAAGGATCATTCAACTTAGAAAAGCAGAAGAAGAGTTTAAGCGAAGATTACTGGAACGTTTTCGCCAAAACAGAAGAGGAAACAAAAATTAGATAGTTGTTTTAGTTGGTTTTTAAGTTGACAAAAGGCACCCTAGCGGTGCCTTTTTCATTCCGAGAAAATAAGTTTTGATATTTTGTTCCTTCCACTGGCAAAAGCCACCGTATCATTAACAAACTCTATGGCATAATACCCTTCCGTAGAAAGTTCTTTCCAATTCGCTCCAAAATCCCTACTGTATGATATTCCAGGAGACCCTACAGCAATCACTCCGGCTCCCTGAGAACCAGGAACAAAACGAACCGAAGAACGATAACCTGGACCTTCTCCGTTACTTATAAGGCTCCAAGTCTTACCTCCATCCTTTGTTATTGCCTTGTTCCCTTGATTGAAATCCTTCTGTTCCCAATCACCTCCAAAGATAATTCCTGTTTTCTCATCCCAAAAATCAACACTATATATACCCGTCATGGCTTTTCCTTGAACTATTGGGGTATCGTATACCTCCCAATTAACACCACGATCTCCCGAATGAAATACTCTGGCTCTTTTTCCGCCTGAAACGATCCATACATCATTGCCATGAAGTGCAATGTTCGTATTGCTTGCTGCAAAAGCAGCCTCCCCCTCCTCCACTGGCGGTAAATCCTGACAGGGTATCTTATTCCATGTATTGCCGCCATCTCTCGTAACCAGTATTGATAAACAACCATCCGTTGGGTCACCCATGGCTATACCTTCACTATCATCCCAAAAAGCCATGGCATCATAAAATACTTTTTCCCCTCTTTCTAAATAAACCATTTCTATATTGGTAGCTTCGGTACCATCAAACCCAATTTTATATAATACTCCAGGATTAGATATGCTCAACACAAAAATTGAACTTTTTGTGGCAGCTATAGCACGAAAGCTCAACAGAGAATCTTCATATTTAATAGTAGCCAATTTAGGGATTCCTTTGTCCAAGAGTCCTACACGCCCCATATTAGCGGCAAACCATACTCTATCTTGATCTAGGGGGGATATAGCACGAATACTAAGGCTGTCTGTAAAAATGATATCTATAGAGACCGAGTTGAAATCTCTTCCCGTATTTGAAGTACAAGAAGCAACAATCACAACCAAAAAAAGCAAAAGAAAAATGCGCATATCAAAAATTTTTCCAAAAGTAATCAAATCTATTTATTGCTATTGATACCTTTGCAGTCAATTCACAATCCATGAGGTTACACCGCAATCTTGTATTTGCAACTATAGACACGCTTGATTTAATCTTCAACGAGAATAAACAGGCGGACAAAGCATTAAGAAATACCTTAAAAAGGGATAAAAGATGGGGATCACGCGATCGCAGTTTTATCGCAGAAACCACCTATGACATCGTACGTTGGAAGCGCCTCTATGCTTCAATCTCCGAAGTTAAAGAGCCTTTTGATCGTTCCAATTTATTTCGCCTTTTTACCGTTTGGGCCACCTTACATGGTATTAAAATACCAGATTGGAAGCAATTTGAGGACACACCCGTACGTAAAATCAAAGGTAAATTTGATGAGCTTTCTAAAATTAGAAAATACCGAGAGTCTATTCCAGATTGGTTAGATGAACTTGGTGAAAAAGAGCTCGGAAAAAAATGGGATGCTGAATTAAAGGCACTCAACACTACAGCTAAGGTAGTTTTGAGGGTTAATACCCTTAAAACATCTCTTAAAGAAGTCCAAAACGAACTGTCGGATGCCGGTATTGAAACAGATACTTTAAAAAAACATCCCGACGCCCTTGTATTAATAGAACGAGCCAACGTTTTTGTAACCGAAGCTTTTAAAAAAGGGTGGTTTGAAGTGCAGGATGCTTCTTCACAAAAAGTAGCACAATTTCTTGATCCAAAACCCGGAACACGCGTTGTTGATGCCTGCGCAGGTGCTGGAGGAAAAAGCCTTCATATAGCTTCTCTTATGGAGAACAAAGGGCAAATCATTGCTTTAGATATTTATGACAATAAGTTGAATGAACTTAAACGAAGAGCCAAACGTAATGGAGCTCATAATATCGAAACCAGATGTATAGACTCAACTAAAGTGATTAAAAAACTATACGGTAAAGCAGACAAGGTGCTAATAGATGCTCCTTGTTCGGGATTGGGTGTTCTCAAACGAAACCCTGATGCCAAATGGAAGCTGAAACCAGAATCGTTAAGCAATATTAAGGAGACCCAAAAAACCTTATTAGATTCTTATTCAAAAATGGTAAAACCAGGAGGACAAATGGTCTATGCTACTTGTTCCATTTTACCTTCTGAAAATGAATTGCAAGTAAAAGACTTTATAAAAAGAGAAGAGGGTAAAGAATTCCGTTTAATCCGAGACGAAAAGGTTAGTCCTAATCAATCTGGGTTTGATGGTTTTTATATGGCCTTACTTCAAAGAAGCGACTCCTAATAAAAAGGCCTCGGTGTATACACGCTAATCTGGAAAGGCATCTAATGGAAAGAAACACTAACAAAAGAATGCTGTAGTGTTTTTTCAATTCGAATAATTTAATAGGAATAATTCCTTTTCATACACTGATTGTAAAAACCACGAAACCAAAAAAGCGGGCATTAGCCCGCTTTTTAATATAAACTGCAATTAATCGAACTATTTTACAACGATCTTAGCATTTTTTGAGTTACTTAATTCTTGGCTTCCTAGTTTAATTAGATACACCCCACTTGAAACATGAGACATATTTAAATTAACAGTATAACCTTGACCTTCGTTCACAAGGTTTTTAAACAACAATTGCTGTCCTAAAACATTATATACACTCATAAATACCGGGCCATCATAACTGGTGTTTAGTACAATTTCAAACTGATTATTAGGTTGAGATGTCACAATAAGATCAGATTCGCTAAAGGTTGGATCGTTCACTCCCAATAGGTCGTCAATAATCACTGTATAGTCTTGCGTTTCTCCATAATCAACATCACCACATGGGTCGTTTACATCTCCTCCTGCCGAAGTATCAATAGCTTTGGCTCTTAATCTATGAGAGCCTAAATTCGCATCGGTTGGTATTGTCAATGTAAAATCTTCCAATACACCCACTTGCTGGAAAAATTCCCCTGCAATAAGTTGCTCACTAGCTTCAAATGTACCGCTATCATCAAAATCGATCCAAACAGAAAGCGCTTCGACACCAGGGCCTCCCGTCCAGTTTTGTTGTGCTTGTAGCGTGTGAACATTTGAGCCGGTATTACGAGGCAATGTTGTAGATAAATGTGTTCTATCTGCATAGCCGTTAGGGCTTCCAGCTGGTTCTGTATTACATCCGTTTCCTCCATCATCTGCATCAATGGTATTTAATACAAATTTTTTGATGCCATCGACATTACAACCCAAAAGAGCCTCAGGAATACAAATATTAGACACATTTTTAGTGAAAGGATCATTACTTGGATCTGCATCTCCTGCTAAGCTTGTTCGAGCAGTGATAACATATGCTCCTGGTGCTGATAAATCTGCCGTTTGTGCAAAATCAAAGCTAACTTCTTCTTCGGCATTAATAGTAGCCGTAAAGGTTTCCACTACTGGTGTCCCATTATTGACAGTATATTGTACATCAAAATTAGATTGTGAAGCACCTCCAAAGTTACGCACTACTATAGAGACTGTTTCATTACCAAGACCATCTCCTGTTGAAGGGGATGTCATGGCAACAACACCAACGTCATCTGCAATAAGGTGAGTTACATTTTTGGTATAAGCATCATTAGCAGGAAATTCATCACCAGCCAATACGGTTGTCGCTTCAATAACATATGTTTGCCCAACATTTGATAGGTCAACTGTTTGTGTAAATTGATATGTATCTACTCCTCCTCCAGCAATCGTACCGGAAAAAGTCTCACTTGCCACTAAGTTTCCATCCACTCGTAATTCAAGAGAAATATTAGACTGTGAATCGGTTCCATAGTTTCTAATAGATATTTCCACCGTTTCTGCATTCGTAAGCACTCCATTGTTAGGTGTTGTAATATCACTTACACCTACATCGTTAGCAAAACCTCCCGATAGTGTAAATGAAGCCACACGAGTTCTCCAAAAGTTATTAGCAGAAAAATATTCAGCCGTATGCCAGAACGTAAAGTTGTCTGGATCCATTGTTAGATGTGAATAATCTCCAAATCTATTGGTATTGGTTTGCACACCCACACCATCAACTATGGTTGTTTCTGCAACGGTCATTTGTCCTAGAGGATCACCATCAAAACGTCCTGTGTACCTAATTCCAACAGGCAAAGATCCACTGGCAATGTTAAAAGCAAGTCCAATGTTTCCTGCGGCATCCATTGCGGCACTTCCCATAAAACGACTATGGCCGTCGGCAGGCACATAAGTCCCTTCTTGAAAAATACTCCATGGATTTGTATTATCATTTCTTAATTCGATCCAACGGACTCCGGAAAGATCATTCCCATCTGTATCAACATTGAATGTAATCACCCAAGAGTTATGAGAACCAAAACTTCGGTAGTTAGCGGCATAGGAAATTACACCACCAATCATATCAATTTTTTGTCCGGTTCCAGGTTGATTCACATCTCCTGTTCCGAAGGGTGCAAATACTGAATCAAAAGGATCTGTCGGTATTTCAAGCGGTGCCGAAATAGTTGAATTTCCAGTGTTCACCCAATCCAATTCAATTTCCCATACTTTCAAATGGTCAAAGGTAACACCGGCCCATCCATCATCTTGTAAATAGGTAATATAGGCAGGAACATCGGCCGGAAAAGTAGTTCCTGTTAAATTAGCAGGTTCTGGACTAAACACGGTATTGGTATTGTTCACTACACCTGGAAGATTGAATCCAATAATTTGCGGGCTTGGATCACCAGCTATAAGTGCATCTCTTTCCAACGCATAGGTTGTATTTCCAGAGAATTTATTTGCCGTCATGTAATATGCGTCATGCCATACCGAATAATGAGGGTAATCCGGAAAAGCATCTAGAGGAAATTGATACACATTATATGCCCCTGTAGGATCGTTAGTGTCTGAAACACCAATTACCAATCCATTGTTTCCCGTATTGAATTGACTAACGAACCATCGATCGGCCAGATGGTCATACATAACAATAGGGTCTCCACTATTATTCCCCGAACCTAAAAAGTCTCCAAGGAACGTGGGGCCAGCCAAAAGGTTTCCAGATTTATCAAAAATCTTAACTACCAAATTCACTGCGTGTACATAGTGATTGGGTCCAACAGCTCCTGTTGGATCAGGAGGGGTTGCTTGTCCTTCAGAAGCCGTAGCTCCATCAAAATTTTCTTCTAAAGCTCTGGTAGTAATACCTCCAAACTCTTTTTGAGCAATCGGGTCACCATTTAGAGGTAACGCTTGATCATTTACTTTTGGGTTTCCCCGTAAATTGTTCTCAATAATTCTAAAATCATTTGTGGTACGGGCATTAGATTCAGCCCTTACAGGCATATCTCTAAGTGGAATGGTCTTCTTTATAAACGTCCCTTGCGAGACAACATCAGGTGGAAACTTTTCTTGAGCGAAAAGTCCGCAACTCAATAGCATAAGAGCCGCAACAAGTAATTTTCGAATTTGCATAGGTTAATGTTTTAGGTTATTTTTTTTAAAAACAGTGAAAGGTAAAACAATAAATTGACTTTAAAAACCTAGTAACACGCTAGGAATAAGGGGTTATAGTGTGTTTAGGGGTAAAAATCTAAATAGTTATTTGCATGCTATTAAATACATTAAAATTAATTACATTTGCACCGTAAAAACCGTTCAAATTTTAAAGGGATGATTCACTTTTTTGGAGACGTAAAAAACATTGTTTTTGCTGTCCAAACCACGGGAGAACTTTCACAAGAAGATACACAAAAATTACACTGGTTGTTTGGCAACCAAGATAAAATAGAAGAGTCCGCAATTGCGGATTTTTTTGTTGGTCCACGTGCCGCTATGATTACGCCCTGGAGTACAAATGCCGTGGAGATTTCACAAAACATGGGTATCGAAGGAATCTCGCGTATTGAAGAATTTTATCATGTTTCTGAAGATTTCTCTGCATATGATCCTATGCTCTCCCAAAAATACGTGGCACTTAACCAAGATATTTTCAACATCGATATTGCGCCTGAATCCATTCTTGAAATAGAAGATATCACCGCGTATAATCAAAAAGAAGGATTAGCACTTAACGCCAGTGAAGTTGAATACCTTGAAAACCTTTCTGGAAAGCTAAACAGAAAATTAACGGATAGTGAAGTTTTTGGGTTTAGTCAAGTAAACAGTGAACATTGCCGACATAAAATCTTTAATGGCACCTTTGTTATTGACGGAAAGGAAATGCCATCTTCCCTATTTAAACTTATTAAAAATACATCCCAAGAGAGCCCAGATAATATAGTTTCCGCCTATAAAGACAATGTAGCTTTTATTAAAGGGCCAACCGTGGTTCAGTTTGCACCAAGAAGCGCAGACAAACCAGATTATTATACCACAAAGGAGTTTGATAGTGTGATCTCATTAAAGGCCGAAACACATAATTTTCCTACAACCGTAGAACCATTTAATGGAGCGGCCACCGGAAGTGGAGGAGAAATTAGAGATCGTTTGGCCGGTGGTAAAGGGTCCCTTCCACTTGCAGGTACTGCAGTCTATATGACCTCATATTCACGTTTGGAAAACACCCGAACATGGGAAAAGAATATGGACGAACGGAAATGGCTCTATCAAACACCTTTAGATATTCTTATAAAGGCGAGCAATGGTGCTTCAGACTTTGGAAACAAATTTGGACAACCACTAATTGCCGGATCCGTGCTAACCTTTGAACATGACGAAAATGACAGGAAACTTGGCTTTGATAAAGTAATTATGCTAGCAGGCGGTATTGGTTATGGAAAAACCAATATGGCTTTAAAAGACACCCCAAACAAAGGAGATAAAGTAGTTATTTTGGGCGGAGAAAATTACCGTATTGGAATGGGTGGAGCTGCAGTCTCATCTGCAGATACAGGTGAATTTTCTAGTGGAATTGAATTGAATGCCATTCAGCGGTCAAACCCTGAAATGCAAAAAAGAGCAGCAAATGCTATACGTGGTATGGTAGAAAATGATGATAATCCTATTGTTTCTATCCATGATCACGGTGCAGGAGGACATTTAAATTGTTTGAGTGAACTGGTTGAAGAGACCGGAGGAAAAATTGATTTGGATAAATTGCCAGTTGGCGACCCTACACTTTCGGCTAAAGAACTCATTGGAAACGAATCGCAGGAGCGTATGGGACTTGTTATTGGTGAAGATCATATTGAAGAGCTTCAACGTATCGCAAAGCGTGAACGCTCTCCTTTGTATACGGTTGGTGAAGTTACAGGAGATCATCGCTTTACTTTTGAAAGTAGTAGTACCGGTGCAAAGCCTATGGATTTTGATTTGGAAGACATGTTTGGTAGCTCTCCAAAAACCATAATGAATGACCATACCGTACTAAGAAAATATACAAACCCATCTTATAATGTCCAGGACATAAAAGCCTACGTTTCTCAAGTCTTACAACTGGAAGCTGTGGCTTGCAAAGACTGGTTAACAAACAAAGTAGATCGATGTGTGACAGGACGCGTGGCAAAGCAACAGTGTGCAGGTCCATTGCAATTACCGCTTAATAACTGTGGCGTGATGGCCTTAGATTATAATGGGAAAGAAGGTGTTGCTACATCTATTGGACACTCGCCTATTAGTGCTTTAGTAGACCCAGTGGCTGGCTCCCGAAATTCGGTAACCGAAGCACTTACCAATCTAATATGGGCTCCTATAGAAAATGGGCTTGAAAATGTATCGCTTTCGGCGAATTGGATGTGGCCTTGCAATAATGAAGGGGAAGATGCCAGATTGTATGAAGCGGTGCGAGGGATTTCTGAGTTCGCTATAGACCTTGGGATCAATATACCAACAGGCAAAGATTCCCTATCTATGAAACAAAAATACAAAGACGAAGAGGTTATTGCTCCGGGTACCGTCATTGTTTCAGCAGCAGGGCACTGTAATCAAATCAGCAACGTAATTGAGCCTGTACTTCAAAAAAATGGAGGAAGCATCTACTACATTACCCTTTCCCAAGATACCTTTAAATTAGGAGGCTCTTCTTTTGCTCAGATTAGAAATACCATAGGAAATGAAGTACCTACCGTGCGCAGTGCTTCTCATGTGAAAAATGTATTTAATACCATACAACAATTAATTTCTGAAAATAAAATCGCCGCTGGGCATGATGTGGCATCTGGTGGGCTCGTCACGACACTACTAGAAATGTGCTTCGCAGATCTTGATTTGGGAGCAGATTTAGACCTTTCTGAATTAGGAGAAATTGATAGCATTAAGACCTTGTTTGCGGAAAACTGTGCTATCGTCATTCAAGCATGGGATGATTCGGCAGTAGAGGAATGTCTCGCTCAAAACAATATTACTTTTTCCAAACTTGGAACCATTTCTGAAATAGCTACGCTTCGCATTTCAAACAATACCGATTCTTTTGTATTCGATATTGCTGAAATGAGAGATGCCTGGTATAAAACATCCTACCTGCTGGACCAACAACAAAGTGGCCTAGAACATGCAAGCGAACGTTTTCAGAACTATAAAAATCAGCCGTTACAATTTAAATTCCCTTCACAATTTGACGGAAAGTTACCAAATATTGATGCATCAAAACCTCGAATTAAGGCAGCAATTATACGAGAAAAAGGTAGTAATAGCGAACGAGAAATGGCCTATGCCATGCATCTGGCCGGATTCGATGTAAAGGATGTCCACATGACGGATCTTATTGAAGGACGGGAAACTTTGGATGACATTCGCTTTATTGCGGCCGTGGGAGGGTTCTCAAATAGTGATGTATTAGGAAGTGCAAAAGGCTGGGCAGGCGCCATTAAATACAACGAAAAAGCAAACAAAGCCTTGAAAGATTTCTTTGCTAAAGAAGACACCTTGTCTTTGGGCGTTTGCAATGGATGTCAATTATTCATTGAATTGGGTCTTATTAATCCAGAGCACGAAGAAAAGCCAAAGATGCTTCATAATGAGACAGGCAAATTTGAATGCTCATTTACGTCTGTTAAGATTGAGGAGAACCATTCTGTAATGCTATCTTCTTTAGCAGGAAGCACCCTTGGAATATGGGCGGCTCATGGTGAAGGAAAATTTAGCTTTCCTATGAGTGAAGAAAATTACGACATTGTTGGAAAGTATGGATATGAAGGCTTACCGGCAAATCCAAATGGAAGTGATTTTAATACAGCTATGCTCACGGATACTTCTGGAAGGCACTTAGTTATGATGCCGCATCTTGAACGATCTACTTTTCCATGGAATTGGGGTCACTATCCAAACGATAGAGACGATACGGTCTCGCCTTGGTTAGAAGCCTTTGTGAACGCAAATACATGGCTGCAAAACACATAACAAGCAATAAGTAAGGTTTCGCTTCGTTGTGAGACCAACCAAATCAACCTAAACTATCTGGAATGAAAAAAAGCATACTCCTCCTATCCCTACTTATGTGCACGCTTGGTTTCTCTCAAGAAATACAAGAAAAATATCAAAGAGCAAAAATTAGTTATACAAACATAGAAGACCTTGGTCGTCTAGGAACCATGGGGATTCCCGTGGATCATGGCATCCACAAAAGAGGTTCTTACGTTATTTCTGATTTCTCTGTTTCGGAGTTGGACATTGCCCGAAATGCTGGATATGCAGTTGAAATTTTGGTTGAAGATTCCAAAGAATATTTTCTTCAGCAAAACAGATTGAACATTCCTTCTCAAAGAAATCCAACCTGCGACGGAGGTGGTGCCGTAGATTATGAAACCCCAGACAATTTTGGATTGGGTTCTATGGGTGGGTACTTTACCTATCAGGAAGTATTGGATCAATTAGACTTAATGAAGTCTCTATACCCCGACTTAATAACAACCAAAGCAAACATCAGCAACTTTCAAACGGATGGACAGCCTGATAATTCAACCACGCCGCCCATTGGTGGCAATGGAATAAAATGGGTTAAAATAAGTGACAATCCCGATACATCTTCGGAAGGTGAACCACAAATTCTATATACTTCTATACATCACGCACGTGAACCAGCATCTTTATCACAGCTCATTTTTTATATGTGGTACTTGTTGGAAAACTATGATACCGATACAGCAGTGCAAGGCATTGTAAACAATACCGAATTATATTTTGTTCCTGTAGTAAACCCAGACGGGTATCTGTATAACGAGAAAACCGACCCTAATGGAGGTGGTTTCTGGAGAAAAAATAGAAAAAACGGTCATGGAGTTGACAACAACCGTAACTATGACTATCATATCAACGGAAATTCGGGCAATGGTTCTTGGGGTGGCCCAGGTTCTTCAAATAATACTGGCTCAGAAGTGTATCACGGTTCGTCTCCTTTTTCAGAAATAGAAACACAAGCAATTAAGTGGTTTGTTGAAAATCACAATTTTGTGATGGCCTTCAACAATCATACATCAGGGCAGCTATTGTATTATCCTTTTTCTTATGCAGATGTACCAACTCCTGAAGAAGCATTGTTTCAAGGAATTACAGCCGAATTGGTTTCACAAAATGGATATTTTGCGCTAAGAGATTCTCCCTTCTCTGGAGATAGTGATGATTTCATGTACGGAACGGTTGGGACACACGATAAGATCTATGCATTTACACCAGAAATAGGAACCTCTTTCTGGCCACCTTCAAATCAGATTGTGAACATCGCCAAAAACATGATGTTTCTCAACTTGACAGCGGCCAAAATGGTAAATAATTATGCAACTCTTGAAGATACAGGTGTTACGTATGTAGGAGATCAGGCAACGGTAAATTCAACTTTTGAAATCCGTAGATTAGGTGTCTCCGGAACGGGAACCTTCACAGTAAGCATCAATCCAATATCAGCAAACATTGCAGCTGTAGGCAACGATGTGACGTTTACTGCCATGGATGTTTTGGAAGAAGATAATGGCACTATTCAATATACCCTTGCTGGGGGTATTGAAGCCGGAGACGATATTGTATATGAATTAATATTAAACAATGGAAGTTTTGACACAACAACCTTGATTACCAAAAAATTTGGATCTCTAACTGCTGTTTTTGAAGATCCAGGGAATAGTGCTACCACCAACTTTAACAACAACGGTTGGGGAACTACCTCCTCCTTTTTTGTGTCTCCGTCAAGTTCTATTACAGATTCACCCAATGGAAATTATCCCAACGGAACCAATGAAACAATCACCTTACAAGATCCTATAAATCTAAGTGATGCTATTGGTGCCAACGTAACCTTTTACGCGCGATGGGATATTGAAAACAACTTCGATTATGTGCAATTCGAAGTATCTACAAACGGCGGATCTACTTGGATTCCTCAATGTGGAAACTTTACGAACTTAGGAACAGGAAATGAGCAACCCAATGGGCAGCCGTTATACGATGGCACACAGTCTGACTGGGTTTTAGAAGAAATAGAGCTTAGTGATTACCTAGGGCAAACTATTTTAGTGCGTTTCCAATTGGTATCTGATAACGCCCAACGACGAGACGGGTTCTATTTTGATGATCTCAAAATAAACATTTTAGAAGATGCCATCTTAAGCACTAATGACGCATTGTCCTCTCAGTTTAGCCTCTACCCCAATCCCGTTAGAGATGTACTGAATATTACTACTCCTTTAACCAGCTATGATATTGAAGTATATACACTTCAAGGTCAATTAATAGCAAGGAGAGACAATAATGATGGATCACAAATTTTTGACTATAGTGGTTATGCTTCTGGTATTTATCTAATGAGACTTACTTCGGAAGGCACTTCGCAAACATTCAAAATTGTGAAACAATAAAAGAAAGGGCATAAAAAATTTAATATCGTAAAAGGGGTTATAATCATATAACCCCTTTTTTATTTACCCCTAAAACTGAATATTTTTTCCTATTTTGCGTATCACAATTACTGCATCATGACCGAAATAAAGAGACTATTCGACTTCCCCTATTACCAGCTTGAAAAATATAATTTAGCAAAGTCGTTGGTAATGAAACGCAATGGAGAGTGGGTAGCTACCTCTACTCAGGAATATATAGACAAGGCTAATGCAATTAGTCGAGGCCTTCTACGATTGGGAGTAAAACCCAATGATAAGGTGGCTATCATTTCAATGACCAATAGAACCGAGTGGAACATCTGTGATATAGGTATTCTTCAAATTGGAGCTCAAGATGTTCCTATTTATCCTACTATTGCCGAAGAAGATTACGAGTATGTTCTCAACCATAGTGAATGCGTATACTGTTTTGTCTCTTGTACAGAAGTGCTAGGAAAAGTTGATAAAATCAAAGCCAATGTTCCTTCCTTAAAAGGAGTCTATTCTTTTGATGACTTAGGAACTTGTGAGAGCTGGGAAACTGTATTAAAATTAGGAGAAGATCAAAGCAATCAAGAAGAAGTTGAAAGACTAAAGGATACTGTGAGCGAAGATGACCTCGCAACACTTATTTATACGTCAGGTACCACAGGAAAACCCAAAGGAGTGATGCTATCTCATAAAAACATTGCTTCAAATGCACTAAATAGTGCGAAACGTCTTCCTTTAGGATTGGGTGCATCTTCTGCGCTTAGTTTTTTACCTGTTTGTCATATCTATGAGCGCATGCTCCTGTATATGTATCAATATGGTGGAGTAAGTATTCATTTTGCGGAATCTTTGGAAACTATTAGTGATAATTTGAAAGAGATTCACCCAGAAGTAATGACCGCTGTTCCTCGTCTCTTAGAAAAAGTTTACGATAAAATTTACGCGAAAGGAGCGGACCTCACTGGAATCAAGAAAAAACTATTCTTTTGGGCTGTTGAATTAGGACTTCAATACGAGCCTTATAGTGAAAATGGTTGGTGGTATGAAATCAAACTAAAAATAGCGCGAAAGCTTATCTTTAGTAAATGGCAAGAGGCTCTAGGAGGTAATCTCAAAGCCATTGCCTCGGGAAGTGCTGCCCTGCAACCCAGATTGGCGCGTGTTTTTAATGCAGCAGGCATCCCAGTAATGGAAGGATATGGTCTTACTGAAACATCTCCAGTCGTTTCGGTAAACGATATGAGAAATAGTGGATTTAAAATTGGCACCGTAGGGCGTCCCATAGCTGATACTGAGGTTAAAATTGCACATGACGGAGAAATTCTCATTAAAGGTCCTCAAGTAATGATGGGCTATTTCAAGGACCCAGAACAGACTGCTCAGGTGATTCAAGATGGGTATTTTCATACAGGAGATATTGGTGAAATAGACGCTGAAGGTTTTCTTAAGATTACGGATCGGAAAAAGGAAATGTTCAAAACTAGCGGCGGAAAGTATGTAGCTCCTCAGGTGATCGAGAATGTAATGAAGCAATCTCGCTTTATCGAACAAATCATGGTGGTAGGTGACGGTGAAAAAATGCCAGCAGCACTCATCCAACCTAATTACGAGTTCATTTCAGACTGGAATGAAAGAAAATCAAAGGGTCTACCTAATGACCCAATAGAACTCGCACAAAACGAAAAGCTAATCAAACGCATTCAGAAAGAAGTAGATCAGTTTAACGAACGCTTCGGAAAGTGGGAGAAAATAAAAAGATTTGAACTCACTCCCGAGTTATGGACTATTGAAGGAGGCCACCTCACCCCTACCATGAAAATGCGCAGAAAGATTATTAAAGAGAAATATATCGATCTCTATAATAAGATTTACGAGAGAGAGGCCTAAGTAACCACCTCCTAAATAAGATCGTCTTAGTTACTATGGAAAAGAAGGCAATAACACCTGCCTTTTATGAAAAAGCAAAGAAGTCCAAGACTCACAGACGTTTTTAGCACTTTTTTCGTTCTTTTTTCAGACTCCAAATATTTTCATATGTGATGTTGTGAAGATAGTTTTGTTCACATATCATTTAAAACATACAACACATGAAAAAGTCAATCAAAACGATCACAACAGTTATTATGATTTTATGCATTGCCCCATGGGTGACCGGGCAATCACAATCGCAAGGTCAACACAAGAACCACCAAAACTGTAATACTGGGTATCAAGTAAGTCGTACTATTGAATTAGAAGATAGTTCAGATACAGAAGAAATCAAGCTAGAAGTTTCCGAAAACATGAAAGCACTTTCCATTGGTATCAATAGTACCATTGATGCAGGGTCGCTCACCATGGAAATTTATGATCCCAAAGGAAATAAGCAAGGAAATTTTTCCGTAGAAAGTAGCACGAGTAGCTCATCTAAGGGTAAAAGAAAAGAACTTGTTTGTGGGCAATTGAACAAAGCCATTGAAAACCCGATGAAAGGCGATTGGACGATAAAATTAAAACCAAAAAACGTAACGGGGAAGATCAATATTCATTCACATCAAGCACAATAAGTTGAAGTAATAAAGTTGCGAACCTTTATGAACAACCCATCTAACTCATTGCGTATATCCTTTGTGACATCGCTGGCATTCCTTATAATCGGAACTCAGGGTTTTGCACAAACCACTAACAATGAAGAACCAAGTATTCGAGGTAAACTGCATTTAGATTCTATTTGGAATCCTGTGGTTTACCTTTCTCATATTTCTACATTTGATGATATGTATACTATGTCTAACGAGATGATTATCGCCGAAGCATCTGTAGATAGTACAGGATACTTTTCATTTATGCCGGATTATCTTCCAGAAAAGGATCAACTCTTCAGATTACATCTTTCAAAAAAAGGAGGGCCAGACGCCTCCCTTATTATTGGTGGAAAAGAAGAAAATCATCTCTTTATTACAGCTAATAAGGCAGCTAATATTTATGTGCAAGGAACCTCCAACAAACCGATATTTGGAAAGGTAAACATGGGAGGTTATGCGCCAAATGGATCGCTAAGAATTATTGATGAGATCGCTAACTATGCAGATAGCACTCACTTCAATGGCTCTATAATGAAACGTGAATTTGTCACTAAGGCCATTCAAGAAAAGCTCCGTTTTGTAGCAGATACAAGTAGTCATGCCCTAGTTTCCCTCTATGCCTTGTATCAAAGTAATTTTGAATCAAATTACCCGCTAAATGCCCAATTCTATGAAAACTACCTAGATAAATGGGAGGATGAAGAAACACAGTACTTTCAGGATTTTAGAGCACAACTACCCCTAACAAAAACCTCTAAAAAATATACCTATATATTAATAGGTGTTGCTTTTTTTATACTAGGTTTCATCGGCAATAAAATGCTGGTATCCCGAAAGAAGAAAGTCTCAGATCAATTAAAACAATTAAGCATTCAAGAGCGTAAAATATTTAATATGATCAAATTAGGGCGTTCCAACAAAGAGATTTCGGAAGAATACAATATCGGCTTAAGTACTGTAAAATCACATTTGAGTAGTATCTACACAAAATTGAGTATCAAATCTCGCAAGGAGGCAATGGATTTTAAATAAATTCTAACAAATAGGATGTAAGATTTTTAAATAGCAATAGACCAAATCTCCAGGTTTATACAATATAAGCCGGTTTAACTTCTTAAAAAATTGCTATGAAAAGTCCATTTCTAAAACCTTGCCTCGTCCTACTATCTTTAATCACAGTTTCTATATCTGCACAAGAACGAACTCTTCCTTTTGATCAAGACGAAGAGCTTGGAAAAGTAAGTTGGTATCGCGATTATGATGAAGCAGTTGCCTTGTCAAAACAACAAAACAAACCAATTCTTATATTGTTTCAAGAAGTACCTGGATGTGCTACGTGTAGAAATTATGGGCACAATGTATTAAGCAACCCGCTTATGACCGAGGTAATAGAAAACGAGTTTATTCCGCTTGCCATTTTCAACAATAAAGGAGGGAAAGACAAACAAATCTTGCAAAAATTTAAGGAGCCAAGTTGGAATAACCCTGTGGTACGTATTGTAGATGTTCAAGGAAAGGATCTAACCCGTCGTATTGCTCAAAACTATTCGGCAAGTGCTTTGTATTTAGGGATGAAAAATGTTCTATTAAAAACCGAAGGATCTATTCCTGCCTATATGTCTCTGTTGGGAGAAGAACTTTCCGTAGCAAAAAGCACCACAAAAGAAGCGCACTTTAAAATGTATTGCTTTTGGACGGGTGAAAAAGAGCTGGGTGCTCCAGCGGGTGTTCTTAATACAGAGGCCGGATTTATTGGACATAGCGAAGTGGTTAAGGTGACCTACAATTCAGAAGAAATAAGTAAAGAACAATTAACCCAATATGCTGAACGCAGAGATATGGCACCCATTGCCAATAATGGAAAATATAGAATAGCCTCCAAGGACGAAGACTATTATTTGAGGCATTCCAATTATAAGTACCTCCCATTAAGTAAGCTACAGCGCACCAAAATCAATAGCGCTTTAGGATATGGGCAATCGCCAAGACAATATTTGAGTCCATCACAGTACCGCTGGTTAGATCAAATAGACAGATCTGAAATTAAAAAGGAGATTCGCTATAACAAATCGTTTGCCGAATCCTGGGAACTACAGGCCAAGAGTTCCCCGAACAGCGGGCGCTAAACTCCATGTAGGTCCTCCAAAGCCTTGCCCTACTTTCATATATAACCTGTATCAAAGTATATTTTTAACAATATGCTATGCATGCATAGTATTTTTTTTATATCTTTGGATTTCAATTATCCCTACACCCTATGAAGGAAAAAACCATAGATTATATACTTCGGTCTACCTGGATGAATGTCATGAAGATGTATAATGAAGAAGCCGGTAAAAAGGACAGTACCATGGCTACTGGGTTTGCACTTATTAGCATTGATCCCGATGAAGGTACTCCATCAACGGCACTAGGGCCCAAAATGGGTATGGAAGCGACCAGTCTTTCGCGCACCTTAAAAAACATGGAAGAAAAAGGCTTAATAGAAAGACGGCCTAATCCAATGGACGGGCGGGGTGTCCTTATTTATTTAACTCCCTTTGGACACGAAATGCGAGAATACTCTAAACAGGTTGTAATTCGTTTTGATGAGGCTGTAAAAGCCGCTATTCCGACCGAAGACCTACAAACGTTCAAAAATGTGGCGCACGCCATTCTGGAATTGATCAATTCCAAAAAAATATACGATACCGAAAAAATATCATAAGAATGTCAAAAAGAAAAATAGAAAAAGTAGCCGTGATTGGCTCCGGGATTATGGGCAGCGCCATTGCGTGCCATTTTGCCAATATAGGAGTTCAAGTATTGCTATTAGATATTGTTCCAAGAGAACTCAATGAGAAGGAAAAAGCAAAAGGATTAACCCTTGAGGATAACATAGTGCGAAATCGTATTGTAAATGATTCGCTAGCAGGGGCTATTAAATCCAAACCCGCTCCCCTATACCACAAAGATTTTGCAAAAAGAATTTGCACCGGAAACCTGGAAGATGACATCAGTCGACTCAAAAAAGCAGATTGGATCATTGAAGTGGTTGTAGAACGACTGGACATCAAGCAACAGGTATTTGAGAACATCGAAAAACACCGCACTCCCGGTACATTGATAACTTCAAACACTTCGGGAATTCCAATTAAATTTATGAATGAAGGCCGAAGTGAAGACTTCAGAAAGCATTTCTGTGGAACCCATTTCTTCAATCCCCCTCGATATCTCAAATTATTTGAGATCATCCCAGGGCCAGACACGTCTCCGGAGGTGTTGGGTTTTCTGAATAAGTATGGAGAACAATACCTTGGAAAAACCTCGGTAGTAGCTAAAGACACTCCTGCCTTTATTGGTAACCGTATTGGGATATATGGCATTCAGAGCCTTTTCCATTTGGTAAAAGACATGGGGCTTACCATTGAAGAAGTAGACAAACTCACAGGTCCTGTCATTGGAAGGCCAAAGTCGGCCACCTTTAGAACCGTAGATGTGGTTGGTTTGGACACTTTGGTGCATGTGGCCAATGGAATTTATGACAATGTCCCTGATGATGAAGAGCACCATGCCTTTAAAATTCCTGATTTCATTAACACAATGATGGAAAACAATTGGCTGGGTAGTAAAACCAAGCAAGGGTTCTACAAAAAAGTAAAAAAAGAAGACGGAAGTAGTGAAATCCTCTCTTTGGATCTAGATACCGTTGATTACAGGGCCCGGAAAAAGGCCTCTTTTGCAACGCTTGAACTGACCAAGTCTGTAGATAAAGTTATTGATCGTTTCGAAATACTTGTAGGTGGAAAAGACAAAGCGGGCGAATTCTACCGAAAGAGTTTTGCGAGTATGTTTGCCTACGTTTCAAAACGTATTCCTGAAATAACAGACGAGCTCTATAAAATAGATGATGCCATGAAAGCTGGCTTTGGCTGGGAGCACGGCCCTTTTGAAATTTGGGATGCTATTGGTATTGAAAAAGGAATTGAGCTCATTAAAGAGTTGGGGAAAGAACCTGCCGCTTGGGTGGGTGAAATGCTTTCCGGTGGCAATACAAGTTTCTATTCGGTGAAAGATGGGGCTACCTATTATTATGATATTCCACAGAAAAAGCACCTCAAAGTACCTGGACAGGATGCCTTTATTATTTTGGACAACATTCGTACATCCAATGAGGTATTCAAAAATAGTGGTTGTGTAATCGAAGATTTGGGAGATGGTATTTTGAACATCGAGTTCCAAAGTAAGATGAACAGTATTGGAGGTGACGTATTGGCTGGATTAAATAAGGCAATTGATTTAGCCGAACAAGACTTTGACGGTCTTGTTGTTGGAAACCAAGGCGCTAACTTCTCCGTTGGAGCCAATATAGGTATGATCTTTATGATGGCCGTTGAGCAAGAATACGATGAACTCAATATGGCCGTGAAATATTTTCAAGACACCTGTATGAGACTTCGTTATTCTTCAATCCCTACCGTAGTTGCTCCTCATGGAATGACCTTAGGTGGTGGGTGTGAAATGACCTTACATGCCGATCGTGTTGTCGCTGCGGCTGAAACGTATATAGGGCTGGTTGAATTTGGTGTTGGTGTAATTCCCGGTGGTGGTGGTTCCAAGGAAATGGCCCTGCGCGCCGGTGATACCTTTGCTAAGAACGATGTAGAATTGAACCGTCTTCAGGAATACTTCTTGACCATAGGAATGGCTAAAGTAGCTACCTCGGCCTATGAAGCCTACGACACAGGAATTCTTCAAAAAGGGAAGGACATTGTCGTGGTAAATAAAGATCGGCAGATCGCTACTGCAAAATCTGTGGCCAGAATGATGGCAGATCAAGGTTACACCAAACCCATAGAAAGAAAAGACGTACGAGTACTTGGAAAACAAGCATTAGGAATGTTCTTAGTAGGAACAGACTCCATGGAAGCTGGTAAATACATTAGTGAACACGATAAAAAGATCGCAAACAAACTTGCCTATGTAATGGCAGGTGGAGATTTATCTGAACCTTCGTATGTGAGCGAACAATATTTATTGGATATAGAAAGAGAAGCCTTTTTAAGTCTTTGTGGAGAACGCAAGACCTTAGAACGACTGCAGTATATGATTCAGAAAGGAAAACCCCTTCGCAATTAGACTAAAAAAATATGAAAACAGCATATATAGTAAAAGCATATAGAACAGCCGTGGGCAAAGCACCACGGGGTTTATTTAGGTTCAAAAGACCTGATGAATTGGCAGCAGAAACCATTCAGTATATGATGAATGAACTGCCAACACTTGACAAAACACGTATTGACGATGTTATTGTTGGAAATGCGATGCCCGAGGCAGAGCAAGGCCTTAATATGGCTAGACTTATTTCTTTGATGGGTTTAAAAGTTGATGACGTTCCTGGGGTTACTGTAAATCGTTACTGTGCTTCTGGTATTGAGACCATCGCTATGGCAACGGCAAAGATTCAGAGTGGAATGGCAGATTGCATCATTGCAGGAGGTGCCGAAAGCATGAGTTATATTCCCATGGGCGGATATAAACCAACACCAGATTATAAGATCGCCAAAGAGGGAAATGAAGACTACTATTGGGGTATGGGACTTACGGCAGAAGCCGTAGCCAATCAGTTCAATGTATCACGAGAAGATCAAGATGAGTTTGCCTACAATTCACATATGAAGGCACTGAAGGCGCAAGCCGAAAACCGCTTTCAAGAACAAATTGTACCTATTGACATAGCACACACTTTTATTAATGACGCAGGTAAAAAAGAAACCAAGAACTATACAGTAAGTAAAGATGAAGGACCTCGCCAAGGAACCAGTTTAGAAGCCTTAGCCAAGCTGCGCCCCGTTTTTGCCGCTGGTGGAAGTGTGACCGCTGGAAACTCCTCACAAATGAGTGACGGAGCTGCCTTTGTTCTAGTGATGAGCGAAGAAATGGTGAAAGAGCTTAACCTAGAACCCATTGCTCGTTTGGTCAATTTTGCGGCGGCGGGCGTTGAACCTCGTATTATGGGTATTGGACCAGTCAAAGCTATTCCGAAAGCCCTAAAACAAGCTGGGCTGAAGCAAGAAGACATCGATCTTATTGAATTAAACGAAGCCTTTGCTTCTCAATCCCTTGCGGTTGTTCGAGAACTTGAACTCAACCAAGACATTGTCAATGTTAATGGTGGTGCCATTGCTCTAGGGCATCCCTTAGGATGCACCGGAGCTAAGCTATCTGTTCAGTTGTTTGACGAAATGAGAAAGCGAGACATGAAAGGGAAATATGGCATGGTGACCATGTGTGTTGGTACTGGGCAAGGCGCCGCAGGTATCTATGAATTTTTGAATTAAAATAAATACTATGAGTACTTTAGAAAAAGAAATCCTCCGCGGTGGCCAATTCTTGGTCAAGGAAACTTCTTGCGATGATGTATTTACGCCAGAAGATTTTTCCGAAGAACAAAAAATGATGGTCGATTCTGTAAAAGAATTTGTAGATCGAGAGATCTGGCCACATAAAGAGCGATTTGAAAAAAAAGACTACGCTCTTACCGAAGAGGTAATGAAAAAGGCCGGAGAGATGGGACTTTTAGGAATCGCCGTACCAGAAGCCTATGGTGGTCTGGGAATGGGGTTTGTAACCACTATGCTGGTCTGTGATTATATTTCGGGGGCCACAGGTTCAATAGCTACTGCCTTTGGAGCACATACGGGGATTGGTACAATGCCAATTACTTTATATGGTACCGAAGAGCAACGACAAAAATATGTACCCAGATTGGCTACAGGAGAATGGTTTGGAGCTTATTGTCTCACAGAGCCGGGTGCCGGAAGTGATGCCAATAGTGGAAAAACAAAGGCAGTCCTATCTGAAGATGGAACGCATTATAAAATCAGCGGACAAAAAATGTGGATATCCAACGCGGGATTCTGCAGCCTGTTTATTGTATTCGCTCGTATTGAGGACGACAAGAATATCACTGGCTTTATTGTAGAAAACGACCCTGAAAATGGTATTTCATTAGGAGAAGAAGAAAATAAGTTGGGAATTCATGCCTCGTCAACGCGACAGGTCTTTTTTACGGAAACCAAGGTTCCTGTTGAGAACATGCTTTCAGAGCGAGGAAATGGGTTTAAAATTGCGATGAATGCCTTAAACGTGGGGCGTATCAAATTAGCCGCTGCCTGTTTAGACGCACAACGAAGGGTGATTCATAGTGCGGTAAATTATGCCAACGAACGTGTTCAGTTTAAAACACCTATCGCCAAATTTGGTGCGATTAAATCGAAACTCGCCGAAATGGCCACCGCTGCCTATGTAGGAGAGAGTGCCTGCTACAGAGCCGCTAAAAATATTGAAGATCGTATCGCCATACGAACAAGTGAGGGAAACACGCATCAGGATGCCGAATTGAAAGGTGTTGAAGAATATGCTATCGAATGTTCCATTTTGAAAGTAGCTGTTTCAGAAGACATTCAAAATTGTTCCGATGAAGGTATTCAAATCTTTGGAGGCATGGGCTTTAGTGCCGATACTCCTATGGAAGCCGCCTGGAGAGATGCCCGTATTTCGCGTATTTATGAAGGCACCAATGAGATTAATAGAATGCTTTCGGTGGGTATGCTCGTAAAAAAAGCCATGAAAGGGCATGTTGAATTATTGGAACCCGCCATGGCCGTAGCCAATGAACTCATGGGAATCCCTTCTTTTGAAACACCAGATTATTCCGAGACGCTTTCCGAAGAAAAAGCAATAGTCGCAAAACTCAAAAAAGTGTTTTTAATGGTGGCGGGTAGTGCGGTTCAAAAATTTGGGCCCGAATTAGAAGAGCATCAGCAACTCCTTATGGCCGCATCAGATATTTTAATAGAAATTTATATGGCCGAAAGCGCCATTTTAAGGACTGAAAAAAATGTCAAACGCTTTGGAGAAAAGGCTCAGAGAGAGCAAATTGCGATGGCTCAATTGAATCTCTATCACGCGGTAGATATTATCACCAGTAGAGCCAAAGAAGGCGTTGCCTCTTTTGCCGAAGGGGACGAGCAACGAATGATGCTTATGGGCTTAAAGCGATTTACGAAATATCAAAACATGCCCAATATTGTGGCGCTTCGTAATATGATTGCCGAAAAGGTGACCACTGAGAATACTTATCCTTTTTAACAAACAATAGATTCGTTGAATATATCAAAAAGCACTCTTTCTCAAGAGTGTTTTTTTTTAATGCTTACCTGCAATCTCTTCCAAGGCACTCACCAATCTATCGATATCTTTTTTAGTTATATAGATAGCGAAAGAAATACGAACTCCATTCAAGCCAAATGTGCTCATAGGTCGGGTGTCAATACCATAACTATCCATTAGTTGCTTCTTAACATCTCCAACCTCCTTCCCTACTACTTCCACGGTTTGTATCGCGCAAGACAAACGATCATTCTCAGGGGTTTTAACTTTAAACGATGGGTTGTTCTTAATTTTAGCTAGAAAATAATGTTTCAGTTCATACGAGCGCTTAGTAATCTTTTCCTTTCCAATGGTAGTATGAAAATCGATTGCGGTTCCTAAGCCTAAGTATTCCGGCAAATTTCGTGTGTTATAGTTTTCTAATCGGCGTATGCTTTCATCTTTGTAACCTCCAGCAACAATGAGTGGCTTTAAATATTTCTGACTTTCTTGTCGGGCATAAAACACACCAATTCCTTTAGGTGCAAAAAGCCACTTATGTGCACTTGCCGTATAAAAATCACATTCGAGATCGTGAAGATCAATTTCAAACATTCCAGAGGCCTGTGCCCCATCTACAGCAACTAATATTCCGCGTTCATGCGCCATTTTTGAAACCTCCTTTACGGGTAAGATCATTCCGTTGGTATTCACAACATGACACATAGATATAATCTTGGTTCTGGGAGTAATGGCTCTTTCATAAATCGACACTACTTCGTCAACCGTTTTGGCATCCATAGATAGTACAGGACGAATCAATTTCACCCCTTTTGACTCTTGCCACACCGTCCATGGAATTGTACCGCTCTTATGTTCGTGATCTACCAAGATAACCTCATCTCCCGGCTGCAAATCAAAACTTCTGGCAATCAGATTCATTCCCTCGGTGGTATTATGGGTAATGGCAACTTCTTCTTCTGAAACGGAGAATAGCGCTGCTACTTTCTTTCGAACACCTTCTTTTTCATCGTCCCAATCTCCCCACATATACTTTGAAGGAAATCCATCTAAGGTAGCTCTGTATTTATTCGTTGCTTCCTGAACCATCGTTGGGGAAGGCCCTAAAGACGCATTGTTAAAATAGTTTAGCCCTGCTGCAAAAGCAAACTGCTTTTGAACGGTTTCCCAAAATTCCTCGGAAGTATCATCTCCATATAATATTTCGGCTAACTGAGTTGGTGAGGAAGCTTCCACCGAATAGGAAGGGACCAAGATAGCACCCGCAGCTCCTGCCATTAAGCGCTTCACAAAAGATCTTCTAAACATATGTCTTTACCAATTATGTGTGTTCTACTAAGGTACGACTTCAGAAAAAATAAACACTTTTAAAACTGAATAGGTTCTTTTTTCTCAAAGTCTTCTTTGCCAATTGCATCCCCATTAATTACAGTAGTATCCCAATCTTGCGTGATCTTCCACACGCCATTTTGCTTTTGTAAAACAATGTGGAACTGACCGTACAAATAATTTGTGTCATTATTTGCTGTCACCGAAATTCTGTAAAACCCAACTTCATAAGACGTCTTGGTGTTTGTATGTCTACTATCAAACCAGAAATCAAGCGCTATACGTACACCTCCTTGTTTTGATGTTTGAAAACTTGTTATGTTGCGCGCTTTAAACGCTCCCTCCGTATCAATACCTTCGGGAGTTACCCGAAGCACTTCTTCTGCGTAGGTTGCATTAAGCGCGGCTGCGTCTAAATTTTCAAAAGCACTTTGAAAATGTTTCCATACGGTTTCATCAATCTCTTTCTGAATGGTTTCAGCAACTACTTGAGACATCATGGTCGTACTGGAAAGAATTAAAAGGGAAAAGAATAGCGTTCGCATATTGGATAGTTTATATCCTAAAAATAACGGTATTTACTAAAATATCATCTCTTTTTCTATGTTTTATAAATCTGTGGCGCTACTCAAATTAAGCCTCAATCGAATTTCATATCTTTAAATCAAAATTCAGAAAAATGTTTAGAACGTTTTCACTCGTACTTCTTTTAGTAAGCACAGCCCTCCTAGCCCAACCCAACACAGATGTCTATCTCATGGATATTTCATCGGCAACCGATGGCCTAGAAATCACCAATTTCAAAAACGTATCTCAGGGCCCAGGGTATGACAACCAACCTTCGTTTGCCTTTGGATGGCTTATGTATGCTGGTACCGTAAATGGGCAAACTGAAATTATGCGTCATGAAATTAAGTCTAATAGTACCCTACAATACAATAAGAGTACATTGGGAGGCGAATATTCACCTCAACTTTTCCCCGATGGCATATCGTTCAGTGCGGTGCGATTAGATACCACGGGATTACAGCGTTTATATCGTTATGATTCCGAAGGAAATTCACAAAATATTTCGGGAGATCTTCAAGTGGCCTATTATGCCTTTTATAAGGACAAGGCACTCCTTTCCTCTGTATTATCAGACAATCGCTTAGACTTGGTTCTTACAGATCTTAAAACAGCCAAAAGCGATACCATTCTTGAGAACGTTGGACGTTCCATTCACAAAGTCCCGAATACCAATTCTATGAGTTATACTGCCGTGAATGAAGAGGGCAATCACGATGTTTATTTATTGGATATGAGCGATGGCGAAAGCTATTTTGTTTGTCAGTTACCTATCGGAATTCAAGACTACGCTTGGTTGGATGACTCCAGGATAGTTTTGGGTAGCAATGCCGCTTTATATCTGTATGATACGCTAGACAATAGCGAGTGGAAGAAAGTAGCAGATCTGAAATCATATGACATATCCAACATCACGCGATTGGCCGTAAATCAAGACGGAACCAAATTGGCACTAGCTGCAGACCCTAAAATAGTAAGTCCAGCAGACATCGTTCAAAAGCATATCGTACCCTATAACAATGGTGATTTAGATGCTTTTGTCAATTGTTTTGCTGAAGACATTCTCATACGTAATTTTCCAAATAAAGTAATGACCGAGGGTCGCGAAGAAATGAAGGAAAGCTATCGGAAATTCATGCAAGAAAACACCGGACTACATGTTGAGGTAATCAAACGTATGGTCTTAGGAAACTATGTCATCGATGAGGAAATGGCTACCGTTTCAGGTAAATCCCACCGACAAGTTACTATTTACGAAGTGAACAACGAAACCATTTCCAGCATGACTTTTATTCATCATTGGAACACTTCCGAAGATCCAGAAAAAGTAGTCCAAGATCAATTGGACAAATACAACGCTCGGGATATTGATGCCTTTATGGGAACTTATACGGAGGATATACAACTTTACAATTACCCGTTTCAGCTCATGGCAACTGGCCAGAAAGCCATGCGTTTCAACTACGATGGTTTTTTTAAAAACACACCAGATTTACATGCTAAAATTGAAGCCCGTATAGTGATTGGCAATAAGGTGATTGACAAAGAGTTGGTCACCATGAATGGAAGTACTTTTAATGCCATCGCCATTTACGAAGTGAAAGACGGAAAAATAAACAAAGTGACCTTTATTCAATAGCCCATCACGCAACGGTTCTGATTTTCTGCATCTTTTAAAAAACTGCTTTCAACAACAAACATTTGCTATGAAAAAATTACTACTGCTATCATTGCTGGCACTTGCCATTGCATGTAACGAAGATGACAACGACACCACCTTGTGTATTCCTCCAAATCCGGTTTTTGAATTCACACTAAGAGATGTAAATCAAAACCCATTGCTAGGCACTGTCTTTGTGCAGGATTCCTTCAAACTATCAAACAATCAGTCTACAGTCTACCTTAAACCAACACCGCAAGGCGATGAGGAAAACCTGCAAGTCATTATGCCCGATATCATATCTGGAGTGGATTATACCCTAGAGTTATCAGATACAGAAAATGACATAGTTAGAATTAGTTATGAAATTGTTACTGAAAGCTGTGGAGCCCATAGACTTACTTCATTTGTATATAACGGACAGACTATTTATACTTTTGATAGCCAGGTCCCAAGACCCCAACCCATCGTGGTCATTAAATAGAAAGTCTTAAAATCTGTTAAGCAATTTGAATTCGTTGCGGTATTGACTAATTTAGGGAGCTAATTCAATCTCCATGAAAAAAATAGCCTTCCTGCCTTTTTTGTTCATTGCCTCTATGGTATTAGGACAAACCGACACCCAAATGTATGATATTGTTAATGCTGTCTCCGCAGACCGTCTCGAGACGGATATTGCCAAGTTAGCTGGCTTTGGCACACGACATACCTTGAGTGATACTGTTTCTAATACCCGTGGTATTGGAGCAGCACGCCGATGGATCAAATCAGAATTTGAAGCTATCTCACAAGATTGTAATGGGTGTCTAGATGTGTTTTATCAGAAAAACTTAATTCCGAAAGGAGATAATCAGCGTATTGTAAAAGATGTTTGGGTGGTGAATGTATTGGCAGTTCAGAAGGGCACCAAATACCCCAACCGATATATCATTATGAGTGGAGATATTGACTCTCGAGTGAGTGACCCCACTAATTACACCTCAGATTCTCCTGGGGCTAATGACAATGCCAGTGGTATGGCGGGTACCATGGAGGCAGCACGCGTGCTGTCCAAGTACCAATTTGAAAGTAGCATTATCTATGTTGGGCTTAGTGGTGAAGAACAGGGATTGTATGGCGGAAAAGGATTGGCGCAACATGCCAAAGATCAGGGCTGGGATATCATAGGAATTTTAAATAATGATATGATTGGAAACATCAAGGGAGTGAATGGTGTCATTAGTAATCGTGATTTTAGAATATTCAGTGAACCCGTTCCTCCAACTGAAACTGAAAGAGAGCGTAGAGCAAGACGTTTTTATGGAGGTGAGGTCGATGGTATTTCACGTCAATTGGCACGACATGTATACAAAACCACCAAAACATATATGCCCGAAATGAATCCGCTATTGATCTATCGCCTAGATCGATTTGGTCGAGGTGGACATCATCGTCCCTTCAACGATGCAGGCTTTGCTGGTATTCGAATTATGGAGGCGCATGAAAACTACACCCAACAACATCAAGACATTCGTGTCGAAGATGGTATTGAATACGGTGACAAATTGAAGTTTGTCAATTTTGACTACGCCGCCAAACTCACAGCTGTGAACGCTATTAATCTGGCAAGTATTGCTTCTGCCCCACCGCCTCCCACCGAAGTTGCTATAGGAGGAATTGTAGAACCTTCAGCGAAATTCAAATGGAAAAAATCAGACGGAGCCGTTGGCTATCGCATTTACTGGCGCGATACCACCTCACCTACGTGGGACAATAGTCGATTTGTAGGAGACGTTTCAGAATATACCCTAGAAGGCATTGTTATTGATAATTACTTCTTTGGCGTTGCAGCCGTAGGCAAAGATGGCCATGAAAGCATGGTTGTTTTCCCGAATGCCACCTTTAGATAACACTATTTAATAGAAAACAACCCTTGCACATGAAAATTGGTTCTTTACTCCTTGTATTACTGCTTACAGTTTCAATAAATGCTCAACAATTCAGTAGACAAGATACCCTTCGCGGTAGCATTACCCCAGAGCGCGCTTGGTGGGATTTACAACAATACAAACTCAATGTTGAGGTATTCCCAGACAGCCGAAGCATCACAGGAGACAACACGATTACGTATAAAGTGTTGGAAGAAAATCAGATCATGCAAATTGATCTACAACCACCCATGAAGATTGATAAGATTGTTCAAAACGGAAAAGAGGTCTCTTTTACTTCCGAAGGAAACGCCCATTTTCTGAAACTTAATAAAAGGCAGAAAAAAGGAAAGGAATATGAGTTAACCGTCTATTTTACCGGAACACCTCGTGTAGCGCGTAATGCACCTTGGGACGGTGGATTTTCATGGAAAAAAGACAGCAATGGAAATCAATTTATTGCAACCTCCAATCAAGGCTTAGGTGCTAGTGTTTGGTGGCCAAACAAAGACCATTACTATGACGAGCCCGACAACGGAATTGTTTTTGGAATCACGACACCCTCCGACCTAATGGCGGTTGGAAATGGTCGTCTCATTGAAAATATTGATAATGGAGGCACCAAAACATGGGTCTGGGAAGTTAAGAACCCCATTAATAATTATGGAGTGAATATCAACATTGGAGATTATGTTCATTTTGGCGAAACCTATGAAGGTGAAAAAGGAACATTAGATTTGGACTATTATGTGCTTCGGGAAAACGAAGCCAAAGCGAGAGAACAATTCAAACAGGCCCCCTTGATGATGAAAGCCTTTGAACACTGGTTTGGCCCCTACCCTTTTTATGAAGATAGTTTTAAGTTGGTAGAAGTGCCTTATTTGGGCATGGAGCACCAAAGTAGTGTCACTTATGGAAATCAATATATGAATGGGTATCTGGGCAATGATCTCTCTCAATCGGGATGGGGATTGAAATTCGATTTTATCATTATTCACGAAGCTGGACATGAGTGGTTTGCCAACAACATCACTCATGTAGATGTTGCAGATATGTGGATTCATGAAGGCTTTACGGCCTATTCCGAAAACCTATACCTTGATTATCACTACGGAAAAAAAGCATCTTCAGAATATGTCGTCGGTACCCGCAGAAGCATACAAAATGACAGCCCCATCATAGGAGTTTACAATGTGAACCAAGAAGGAAGTAGCGATATGTACTACAAAGGAGCTAACATACTTCACACCATACGGCAACTTATTGAAGATGATAAGAAATGGCGACAGATACTCCGCGGACTGAATAAAGATTTCTATCACCAAACAGTAACTAGCAAACAGGTAGAAGAGTATATAAGTGAGCACGCCAAGATCGACTTTACGGAGTTTTTTGAACAGTATCTTCGCACCACAATGATACCCACGGTAGAATATTCGGTGGAAGGAAAAAAACTATCCTTCAGGTATGTTAATATCGTTGAGAAATTCGATATGCCCGTGATCGCGCTAGTGAATGGAAAAGAAGAATGGATCTTTCCAAAAGCTGAATGGACTTCCAAAGAGTTTTCGGAAGACATTTCAGAAATACAACTAAAAAAAGACTTCTATGTCAATTTTGAAAAACACTAGCCGGCAAGGAATCTCTATTTTCACCGCTCTGTTGGCGGTACTCTTTCTTAGTACAGGATGTGTGCAACACATAAGTACAGAGTCCCCTAAAAACGAAGTCTTGGTGTTAGGCACTATTCATAGTGGCCATAACACAGACAGTGTCTATAACATTGCCTATCTAAACAAACTTATCCGAGAAATAAACCCCGATTTCATCCTCGCCGAAATACCCCCAGATCGCTTTGAAGAAGCGATGGCTGGATTCAAAAGAGATGATAGCATTTCGGAGCCACGGGTTATTCGCTTTCCGGAGTATGTGGATGTGGTTTTTCCTTTGACCAAAGAAATGAACTTTGAGATCATCCCCACGGCAGGATGGACACTGCCTATGGCCCAAGAACGCAGTGCAAAATTAAGAGCTATTAGTCAGGATACCATGCGCATCGCTGATTGGAAAAAATATAGAGACGCCAACCGTCTTTCAGATTCACTCTATGAAGCCACGGGAAAAGTAAACGACCCCTATTTTATCCATACCAGTACCTATGATAGCATTCAAGATATTGGCTTGCAGATGTACAATAAGTTATTTAATGTGGAACTAGGCCTAGGAGGTTGGGAAAATATCAACATTGCCCATTATTGGAACATAGAAAAAGCATTAGAAAAGCATCGCTATAAAGAAAAACGGTTTCTTGTTATTTACGGGGCTGGCCATAAAGGGTGGTTCTTACGGGAACTTCGGAAACGAGATGATATTAATCTGCTAGCCATGAAACCTTTTCTTGACGCCATTCAATAATATAAGATGAAAGCCATTGTCTACCATACGTTCCAAGGACCACTCGGCATAGAGCAAGTCCCAGACCCTACGCCCAATCCAACGGGCGTAGTAATCAAAGTTACGGCAACGGGTTTATGTCGCAGCGATTGGCATGGTTGGATGGGACACGGAACAGATATTGTCTTACCACATATTCCGGGACATGAACTTGCTGGTGTGATAGAAGCAGTGGGCAAAGATGTTACCAATTTTAAGGTAGGAGATCGTGTGACGGTGCCCTTTGTGTGTGGCTGTGGAAGTTGTCTGCAATGTGAAACAGGAAACCATCAAGTGTGTGATTTCCAAACCCAACCAGGGTTTACCCATTGGGGCTCTTTTGCCGAATATGTCTTTGTAGATTATGCCGATACCAATTTGGTAAAACTACCCCCACAGATCTCAGATATCACCGCGGCCACTTTGGGTTGCCGATTTATCACGTCCTACCGAGCTGTTGTAGCCCAAGGACAGGTTTCCCAAGGTCAATACGTCGCTGTGCATGGTTGTGGCGGTGTAGGCTTGTCGGCAATTATGATTGCCAAGGCAATGGGTGCCAAGGTCATTGCCTTAGATATAAAAGATGAAACACTCGCCCTAGCGAAAGAATTAGGCGCTTCTCACACCCTCAACGTGACTGGCATGGACAATGTCGCCGCCGCAGTCAAAGAACTTTCTCACGGAGGCGCTCATGTCTCTATAGATGCGCTGGGCAGTGCGTCCACCTGTCACAACTCTATTTCCAATTTGAGGAAACGCGGAAAGCATATTCAAGTGGGGCTTATGACGGGGGATCATCAGCATCCAAAAGTACCCATGGATAGGATTCTCTCAGATGAGTTAGAAATCATAGGTAGTCATGGGATGCAAGCGCATAAATATCCAGAGATGCTTCAGCTGATCCTTGACGGACGTCTTCAACCCGAAAAATTAATAGCCAAAACCATATCACTAGAAGATGCCGTCCATCTGTTGCCCAATATGAATTCCTTTACACATACGGGTGTGATGGTGATAGACCGTTTTTAAAACTATATTATGAAATATTCTATTCTGAAATACATCATTCCTCTATTCTGTATATGTTTATTCATACGTTGTAAAGAGGAAATACCGCCCCAATATGATATGGCGATTCTCAACGGAACCATCATCGATATAGGAACAGGAGATCTGAGTACCCAACATCTATTTATTTCCGAAGGAAGAATCGTAAAAATGGTATCTTCAGAAACCGACGTACAATTTTTTGCCACAACCGTACTAGATGCCAAAAACAAGTTTCTTGTCCCAGGCTTTTGGGACAATCATGTACATTTTCGAGGTGGCGCGGAACTTATCGAAGCCAATAAAGACTTTTTGAAGCTATTTCTTGCCAACGGAATTACCACGGTAAGAGATGCGGGAGGAGATCTCACTGCCTCGGTGATGGAATGGAAAGAGCAAATTGCGCAAGGAACCTTAGCAGGTCCCACCATATTTACATCAGGGCCTAAACTAGATGGTGCTAATGCTACCTGGGCTGGTTCGCTAGTGGTTGAATCTGAAGCGGATATTACCACCGCATTGGATTCTGTAGAACAACTAGGGGTTGACTTTGTAAAATTATATGATAGTCGGATATCGGGAGAACTCTTTTTGGAAACCCTTCGTCATGCCGAAACACGGGGCATGCTCACCTCTGGGCATATGCCTTTTTCAGTGACACTTGGAGAAACCGTGGATGCGGGAATCGATGCTATTGAGCATTTATACTATGTTCTCAAAGGATGTTCTTCGGAAGAAGGCGAGATTACCCGAGCCATCGCTAACAAGGAAATGGGATTTTGGGAATCGATGGAAAAACTTATCGCCAGTTATGATGAGGCTACGGCCATGGCCGCTTTCGCCCAGTTAAAAGACAATAATACCTATGTGGTTCCTACGCTGCATATTGGAGATGTTTTGAGTTATTTGGACGAAGAAGACCATACCAACGATCCGTATTTAAAACTCATGGATTCGTTGTTCATTGAAACCTATCAAGGTAGGATCAACCGTGCGCTTACTGCTTCGGAAAAAGCGGCTAGCGATCGGAAGCAATTAAACACATTCTTCAAGGAACTTGCGGCCTCGTTGAATGATGCTGGAGTGAATCTTTTGGCAGGTTCAGACAGCGGTGCTTATAATTCATATACCTATCCCGGAGTCTCCCTGCATAACGAACTCAAAGCCATGGTTGGATCGGGCCTTTCCCCTTTGGAAGCGCTACGAACCTCTGCCTATAACGGTGCTGGTTTCTTCGGAATGCAAAACGATTACGGTGCCCTTTCCGAAGGAAAAATTGCAGACATCGTACTATTGAATACAAACCCCTTGAAAAACATTTCAGACACTCGAAACATACATCGTGTAATTAAAGGAACGCAGGTATATGACCCTGCTGTATTGGCCGCTGGCTACAGCTGCCCGCCCTGTGTGCTGGAGTAATTGTCTTTGAAACTAGAGGTACGTTTCGGCTCCGCAGCGCTAGAGGTACGTTTCGACTCCGCTCAGTGTACTAAATGCGGAAAGAACGTGGGACACTGAGGGAAATCGAAGTGCCCATCACTATTGTCTTCGAAACTATGTTCTTCCGAAAATCACTCAGACAACCATACTCAAAACGGACTTCGAGTGGCTTTCGTAGAAAGTTGTACCGAGAAGCCATCTAAAACGTGCAAAAATAGTACTTTAGAAGCTATGACCGATAAACCCGAATTATACTTTCCGCGGGATATAGAATGGCGTGAGTGGTTAGACATCAATCACGATCAGTATCCCCAAGGTGTATATCTCATTCTATACAAATTGGAAGCTAAGATTCCCACCATGCGTTGGGAAGAAGCGGTACGTGTAGCACTCTGCTATGGATGGATCGATAGCACCGTAAAGAACTTGGGAGGCCCCAAACGCCGACAGTATTTCTGCCCCCGAAAACCCAAAAGTGCATGGAGTGCGCTCAATAAACGCTATATCGACGAATTAGGTCCTGCAGGACTCGTTCATGAAAGCGGTTGGAAGGTCATTGAAGCCGCCAAAGAAAATGGTGGTTGGGCGGCCCTAGACGATGTTGAAAACAGAGTGATTCCCGCAGAGCTACAAGAGGCCTTTGACGCCAATCCCCTTGCCTGGGAAAATTATCAAAACTTTGCGCCGGGCTATCAAAAAAGCTATTTACATTGGTTGCATAATGCTAAGCGTTCCGAAACTCGAGCCAAACGCATTGAAGCCATCATCGCTAACTGTAAAGCTAATATCAAGCTACGGTGGTAGTGTTATATAGGAGCTTATAAAAATTTAGTATCTTTAAACTCGACTCCCCGTCTTGTCCTTTTATATAGGATGAGATGGGGTTTTTGATTTATGTAGAAAGGAATGAATAATCATTCATTTTCGAGTTATTGGTGCCAAAAAGTACCAAACTAAGACTATTAACCACATTATGAATGTATAGTACAACAAAGCAACTTTGATTATTAATTTACCTAGAAAACATGAAAAAAATTTTCGTTAGCAGTACATTCTCAGATTTAGTTGACTATAGAGAACTTGTTGAAGATGTAATTAAGAGATATGGTGATGTTTATGTAGGTATGGAATACTTCGGATCAAAGTCAAAAAGTTCTAAAAAAGTTTGTATTGAACAAATAAAATCCTGTGATATAGTAATTCTTATTATTGGAATTAGATATGGATCAAAAACCGATGATAACCTTTCTTACACTGAAATGGAGTACAATACCGCACGTAATGCAAATAAGGAGATTTATCCATTTATCATAGACAACAACAAAGCGAAGTTTAATTTTAGTGATTTTGAATCTGACAAATTCAACCAAGACGCACTCAAGAACTTTATCTCAAGGATAAAAAAGGAATTCACTCCAGAAAAATTTGACTCTCCTTCAAACTTAGCAAAAAAGGTGGCTATTACCTTGGGTAAACATTTTCCCAAATCAATTAGTGCATCATTCAATGCACTTGAAGAACTTTATGAAAGATTATCAACTAATTCTTATGAATACGATGCGTATACAATAAGTGCAAATAACGTAGATAGATATGTCAAAGTTGATGTAATCCAACCTGATCATGAATGTGAAATTGAAAAAGACAACAATCTATACGGAGGGGGTTCTGGTGCGAACACAATGGCAGTCTTAGGTAATCTCGGCTTTAAGGTCGGCATTTCTGGAGTAGTGGTTGATGATAAATATGGCGCTTTTTTAGAACAAGATCTCTCTTTAGCTAATATTGAAACCTCCGAGTTATTAAAGATTCCTACGACCACAACCTTTACTGGTAGAACTACAGTACTTATTGACAATTTTTTAGCCCGGACAATTTTAGTAGAACCAGGTATTAACAAAGAATATTCAAATTATATTCAGCAAGATAAAAACTTTAGTAATATCATTGAAAAATGTATCCGTTCTCGAATAATTCATCTATCATCATTCTCTTCTGAGTCAGAAATTCTTATTCAATCGCGAATAGTTGCAAAACTGGATAAAAAAAAGTTGATTTCCTTTACACCTGGCCAATTGTACTGCAATTTCGGTTTACAGCGAATCAAACCAATGCTACAAAGCACAAACATTATATTTTTTTATAAAAAACAATTAGAAACGTTGATAAAAGAAATACCAGAATACAATGATGCATTGCCGTTAGAAGACAAGATAGAATTATTGTATTTATGGAAAAAAAGAAACAAACTTGATGAGCCGCTAATCGTTGTGGTAAAAAATAGAAATTATAGAGAATCCTCCAACGAAAAGTATGTGAACGTTGGACTAGGCCGATACAAACTTGAATCATATCATCAAAGTAATTCATTATCAGAACTCCCAGAAAGTATACGAAGCAATGACACTACAGGAGCCGGAGACTCTTTGGCAGGAGGAATGCTCTGTGGTTTATTGAATCTAGCTGACTTGAAAAGATGCGCAAATTATGGTTTTATAGCAGCTTTAAACGCCTCGAATTCGATAGGCGCAAGAACTGATTTATATACTAGAGATCAGTTAACAGGCAAAGTCAAGAAGTACTTTAAATACCATAGTTTATAATACATGAATTTTTCAAGAAAGCTTATCTTTCATTAAAAATGAATTGTTGATATATAGGAATTGGATAATCTTATTAACTTTAAATAAATAGTACCCTCATGGCAAATGAAAATACGTATCAAGATAGAAGGAGTTATGTTTTAAGTTTGATCTATGGAGATGATCGCAGGAGATTCACTCAAGATTCACCAGTATTACCCGATGTATGGTTAGAATATGCGGAAATTGGAAAAGACACCAAAAAAAAAGAAGTTCCCCTTTTATTAACACCGTATTTTGGATCCAAACCAGGGTTAGTTAGTGTGCTATTAAGGGATAAATTTGGCAAGGACTTAACTGAGCAGGCCACTATAAGTTATAATGAAACCTATGTAGCTATAAATATTAATTTCAATGATTTAATAAGAATTGCACTACCACTCACAACATGGTGGAAAAAATACTTCATTTCAGATTTATCCAAAGACTTAGCGAAATCTGATAAAAAAGATATCGATGAAACGGAAATCATTAAAAAGTTAATTGACTCCAAGGATAAACTAATTGAGAGTTTGGAGGTGTTTTTGGGAAATAAAGAACCGTCACAATCTTCGGTATCATTAGATTCATTTTCTTCAAATACACTTTGGTTAATACGATTGGTAGGCGCATTAGCTGGAATGCAGTCGTTGGACACTAATTCAAATGACTTCACAATCAACTCGAAGGATGTTGTTACAAATTTTTTAGATCTTTTTAAAGACTATAAAACTCCCGATAACAGGTCAAAAAAATCATCTGTCTACTTAATTAACTTAAACAGAAAAGCTCAAACCGCCATAAACCAATCGTCTTTGGCAGTAAAGGCAGACGCGGCCAGAAGACTCTTTGAAGTTGATTGCAGCAAACTTAGCTGGGCCATACTAGATAGTGGTCTAGATGCTTCGCATCCGGCATTCTTAAAAAAGAAAGCCGTAAAGAAACTTCCTAATGAGGAAAAGATAGACTTGAGAAAATCCAATATTAAAGAAGAACAATACTTAGAACATTGGAAGGACTATACTCGCATTATAGGCACCTATGATTTTACTAGGATTCGTAAGTTGCAAAATCTTTTCGTTTTAAAAGAAGGTGCTGTTTGGTTAGAAGAAAACTTTCCAAACGTTAAAAAGGGTAGTAAGAAGTACGATGACCTTTTAGACCTACTTAAAGATCAAAAAAGTCGAGTAGATAAAGGAAGCCCAATAGACTGGAGTATCTTGGAAGACTTGCTGAAAGTTGAACATGATGAAAATTACATCGCAAATTCAATTCCGCAGATAGAACATGGTACGCACGTAGCAGGGATATTAGGAGGTTACTGGCCTGACAGTGGCGGTGGTGACTTAATTGGAATTTGCCCCGATATAAATCTTTATGATTTTAGGGTTATTGGAACTGACGAAAGTGAGAACCAAGAATTTAATGTCCTAGCGGCTCTACAATTTATTGACTATTTAAATGATCAAAAGGATTATTACGCCATTCATGGAGTTAACTTGAGTTTAGCTCTTAGACATGATGTGGCTAATTTTGCTTGTGGCCGCACCCCTGTTTGTGATGAAAGTGAAAGGTTGGTCTCTTCTGGTGTATGTGTAATTGCTGCAGCAGGAAATGGAGGGTATCAAAACTATAAAACCTCAAAAGGTATCGTTGAAGGGTATCAAACGGTTAGTATTACCGACCCAGGCAATAGTGAAAAAGTAATCACGGTAGGATCAACACATCGATTTCAACCTCATACCTATGGTGTTAGCTATTTCTCAAGTAGAGGGCCAACGGGAGATGGAAGAAGTAAGCCAGATTTAGTGGCTCCAGGAGAAAAAATAACATCTCCAGTTCCGAATAGAGAATATAAAACTAAAGATGGGACAAGCATGGCTGCTCCTCACGTTAGCGGGGCTGCTGCTATACTTATGGCAAGGCATAATGAGTTGATAGGACAACCCATGAGAATAAAAGAAATATTATGCAATTCAGCGACGGATTTAGGTAGAGAAAAATACTTTCAGGGGGCAGGTATGCTCGATATACTAAGGGCAATTCAATCTGTATGATCTTATGGCCAACGAAAAAATATTTACCCTTGAGGTATTAAAAGCGAAAAAAGGCGATTCTTTAATGCTACATTATGGAGATAAAAATTCTCCAGGATTAGTAATCATTGACGGTGGCTCATCAGGTGTTTTCAGGTCAAGCCTTTTGCCAAAACTTGAAGAGATAAAATTAGAAAGGTTAGCTGTAAAACTCCCTTTAATAATTGACTTGATTATGGTTAGCCATATTGATGATGACCATATCAAAGGTATTCTGGAGTTTATTCAACATACTAAAACAAGTATTGGAGAAAAGTTTAAGGTCTCTAATTTATGGCACAACAGCTTTGACGACATCATAGGCAATAGATCGGAAGAACTTCAAAATATAGCAACTCAAGAAATTGGGACGGCATCATTAACTTCAATGTCATTAAATGAATGTGATTGGAACAATGTTTTAAACAAGTTAATACTGGCAAGTGTTCCACAGGGAAGGCAATTAGCGAGTGAAGCACGAGGATTACAAATACCCATTAATTCTCCTTTCAAAGGTTTGATACTTTCTAAAAACTCGAAGGACCCTGTACAGCTAACCCCCGGAAGTGATTTGACGTTTAAAATTATTTCACCCGATAAAAAAGAAATGGATTCCTTGCAAGAAACTTGGGATGAGGTTTTAGAAGAAAAAAAGTTAGGAAAACCAATTCAAGTGGTTGAATATTTGGATAAAAGCGTCCCTAATTTAGCGAGCCTTGTTGTTTTAGTGGAATTGGAGGGTAAACGAATTTTATTTACAGGCGATGCGAGAGGAGATATAATTTTACGTGATTTAAAAAATGGAGAATACTTAGATGAAAACGGAAAATTAATAGTTGATGTGTTGAAGTTACCACACCATGGAAGTAGTAATAATGTAGAGCAAGACTTTTTTGATACCATAGTAGGGGATCATTATATTATATCTGGTGATGGCTCACACGGCAACCCTAATGTTGAAACATTTAAAATGTTATTTGATTCGCGGAGAAGTATCAATCAGAAATTTACCATTCATCTCACTTATCCTCCAACCGAATTCAGGGCACATAGACAACATGATTATCCCGTTCAAGAACTAGAGGATTTAATTAAATTGGAGAAAGGAAATGGTTTGGATTTTAATGTTATCTGGCCTGAAGATGGTAAAATTTCAACCAGCATAGAACTCATTTGACGCTCGCATTGTCTATATATCACAACTCCCTTATTTTTAACAAACATTAAAAAACCTAACGTGATTAAAAAAATACTCATTGGCATTGTCTTTTTTTTAATCGGAGTTGGGATCGCCATTTTTGTTAGTTCCTTTTTCCGTAAGTTAATTCAAGATTTGTTTCAGTGGACCACCAGTAATGGAATTCATTTTGGCGGAAAGGATTTTTATCTTTTTGGGAGTCCTGTCCATTTTGTCAGTTTTGGTTTGGCGCTATTCATTTTTAGTATTGCAAACAGAAAAGCGGGTTTTCAAAAGATAGTGCGGAATACCTTTGTTTTAGTACTACTCTTTGCAATCGCCTTGGTAGTAATTTGTGCATTGGATGCGCATCTAAAAATAGTTGGGTGTACGGCCTGTAAAGAAGGTAGTATGCGGTTAGGGTATGGTGAAATAAGCTACGGTTTTATACTAGCGACAAGTGCTATTTTAGCTGTGATTCCAAGTGGGGTTGCACTATTTAAAACCATAAAAAAACTAACAAACAGTAGTATTCATGATATCTCTATTCAAAAAAATATTTAACACAGTATAATGGGAATATTTGGATTCTTAAGAACTAAGGAAAATATACACCCCTCAAAAAAACATCGCGCCTTTTCAAACATCGCGATCGAAACTATTGGCTCTTTGGTTGAAAAACATGGGTTTCATTTGCATGCTGAAAAGAATGAGCGTTTTTTCACAACTATAATTTGGAAAAAGGAAAAGCAATACCTTAAAATTTCCGCCACTGACTACCCCATGGAACCATCCCAATATGACATTATTCTCGGAGAAGGAAACTGTGATGATTTTTTCGAGTCTGAATGGGATTCTATATCAATTTGTGATATTAAGAGATTTTTAGCATCTGATACGAACCCTATTGAATACGACTTTCCAAAAAAACGCGAATTACAAACGAGTTTGGAAAACGCCAAAATAGAATTATTAAAATTTGGAAATGATTTCTTGCATGGCAACATGGACGTATTCTACAGAGTGCGCTTTTTGACGAATGGAGCAACTAAACCTGAAAAAATTATAGTTAAGGATGCAACCGGAAATGTAGATTTTGAAATGTTACCTTATACTGCTGTTAAGAAACCTAAGAAATGAAAATTGTAATAAACATTATTGTACTTTTTATTTTTACAGGAGCATTTGGGCAAACAAAAGGGTATTCTGAAAAAGAAATTCTAGAGACACAAAGCGTAACTGTAAGTAAAATTGTTTCGGCACTCCAAAATGACTCTGTTGAATCAGTACTACCTTATTTTAATACAAATGATGCAAGGTTGTCTTTAAAACTAGCCAACTATGTATCAAAAATTGAAAGACTCAAAGGTTTTACTACGTTTTCAGAAGTTATTGTGTTTGACGAGGGTTATCATATTTTTCGATGCCGCTACTCGGACGCGAACAGGGCAAGATTCCAAATTGATTTTTATTTCCAAACGGACAATCCAAATTCACAGGTGATTCGAATAAAAACGAAATCAGACCGGGTCTTAAAAAGGGAGCATAAAAAAAGAATGGTTAACACGAAGACTCCGCCACCGCCAAAAGGAAATGGAGGGTAATTGATAGTACTAATAACATATAAAACAATCAACATTTACTTTCTTACTACCCCCCTATTTTCAACAAAAAAATCACCTGCCATACACCTCAAAGGGGTATCAACAATTAAGTAATTTCACCTATAGCATCTTCTTAAAATAGCCAGTAATTTTAAGCATCTAATGCGTAAATAATTTTTATATGCTCATAAAAGTACACAAGGCAATTGCAGAAGGTGATTTAAAAAAAGCCATTGATTTATTCAAGCTGTTGGCGGGCACCAATTCAGAATTGATTGAGGATTATACAAAAATCTCAGGAAGATGGAACAGATTGACCAAAGACAGGCATAGCGGAATCATTAAAGATGATGAGTTTACTATTGAAGAAAACAAAATAAGAACTGCACTCATTCATCACGTAAATATTGCCGAATTAACAATTAAGGAAGAAGAGAAAAAACACATCACAAAAAAGATTACAAATTCAACCATTGGTAAATACACCTTTCTTGCTTTTATAGCCTTTACGCTCCTGCTATTTTATTTACTTTCGGTCAACGGACTTAAATCGTATTCTTTGAGCGCTGAAACAATCAAAGAAGAACACTTTTTACGAGATAATTTAATGACTAAAAAGAGGGATCTCAAAATTAAACCCAACATTATTTCATTCGATAATCTTGTTTTTGACAGCATCAGCTGCCCTTCTTTCATTGAATTACGTAATGAATATCCATTAGTAGCCCCTCTTAATTTTAACTTAATCAACATTCTAGAGAACGAATGGGAGATTAATATGGAAACACCAAGTTTTAAACGCTTTGATTTGCTTTTTGAAAATAAAATAAAGGAAATTAACGCCCTGCTCTCTATTGAAGAACGGCATGATATGATATGCTCTGATGCCTTTTGGGATCTTAAAACAACGGCCAAAACGCATGTAAATGGCGTCGAGTTTTTATTGTTGCCTCAAGTTCCGCAGGCTTCCATTGTATTTTTTGAGCTCGAAGCCAAAGGTCTTGAAACAATTGTACTTTCAGAGAACTCAGGAGAGGATCCATTATCGGAGATTCTCAGGGGCGTGTCAGACGATCGTGTTGAAATTTTCCCTCATGAAAATAGTGCTAAAGTTTGTATGATTCCTGGAGAGCGGATTGACTTTGAAACTGAATACGGAATTTATTCCATCCTGTTAGATAGAATTTCGAACCCAGGTCATTGGAGAGAACCTTTTCATCAATCTGAAGACATTGTTTCCGTAATTTTGGAATATCATAAAAAATAACGCCTATGAATGCGGTCAAACTTCCTTTTGCCTTTGATACTTTACGCGTACTCGATGAGATTGCCCAATTTACCAAAGAGGATTATTATGATATTTATAATCCTTCAGTGACGTTGGAAACCCTGTGGTCCAAACACTTTATCGAACCTATAGCAGTAGTAGACGGACCTCCAACCTTTTTGCCTAATGAGGCTTTAAAAAAATGTCCGTACTTGTTATCCATACATGACACCTTTCAATGTGACAAAGAAACTTTTCGAATTCATACCTTGGATGCTGGGGCGAGCATTAGACCGCACAGGGATATTGGGTATCGCCTGGAAGATGGCAAAGTACGACTTCATATTCCCATTCAAACCAACGATCAAGTACAATTATTACTCAATGGTGAACTCGTAAAAATGAAACCCGGAGAATGTTGGTATTGCAATTTTCATATCACCCATGAAGTACATAACCACAGCGATACTCCAAGAATGCACCTTATTATGGATTGCATTGTTAATGATTGGTTGAAAGGTGTTTTTAAGGAATCTTTGAACTAGTCTAGCATACTCGAACTGCAGTCGTTTTATATACTAAATTCATTGATTAAAATTTGCTATCTTTAACACAGACTCCCCATCTCAATCTGTTAGTTAATAGCAGATTGAGATGGTTTTTTGTTTTAAAATGGCGGAGTCATTTCTAACCAAAACCAATATACATGACAGATTCCAAGACTCCTAAACACGTTTTTGTTGTAATGCTAGAAAACCGATCTTTTGACAATTTGCTCGGTTTATCTGGGTTTCAACCTTCAATAAAAGGCAATACCAATACATTTCAAAATAAAAAGTATAGTGTAGCATCGCCAGCACCTACCACTATGACCACAGATCCAGGTCATGAATTACCAGACGTGTTGGAGCAATTAACAAATACGCCACCGAAAGACTTAACACCTCCTCTTGGTCCCTATCCAAGTCAGAAATTTCCAGAAGACTTTGCCAATGGTACTGGGTTTGCTACCAACTATGCCACTAATACCGACGAAGGGAATACAAATCCGGCATTTCCCGATTCAGCACATATTGGTGATATCATGAAATCCTTTGACGACACCCAAGTACCTATATTAACACAGCTCGCCAATGAATTTGCCGTATGTACCCAGTGGTACTCTTCAATTCCAGGCCCCACCTGGCCTAACCGTTTCTTCTTACATCTGGGGAGTTCAAGCAATATGGATGCAGGTCCCACAAAGTCGCAAATAGCGGCATGGAGTGCTTATGGATCGAGCGGTTTTCCTACCAAGAAAACAGTATTTCAAGCCTTGAAAGAACAAAGCCATAGTTATCGTTTGTACCATGATGTGTCCGGTAGTTTTATGGATTATAGCAGTGTCTTTTCGGATGACGCGAGCAAGGGAGGTGGATTCACAGGAGGAGGCTGGATTCCGCAGTGTTCCGTCCTACCAGGTTTAAGTATACAATCAGATTTTTGGGAATTAAAAGAATATTTCGCTTCAGATCTCGCAGGAGACTATCCCTATCAGTACACCTTTATTGAACCTCACTATGGTAACATCTATGAGAACACCTATCAAGGAGGGTCCTCTCAGCATCCCATGGACGACGTATATGGAGGAGAAGCTCTTGTAAAATTTGTTTATGAAACCTTGAGAAACTCAGATAAATGGGATGATAGTTTACTTATTGTCACCTATGATGAACATGGAGGATTTTATGATTCCGTACCACCACCTAAGGGTACACCGCCTAATGACGGAAGTCCGGGATATGGGGAGAAAGATACATTAAATGTTTTTGGATTTGAATTTGATCAATTAGGCGTTAGAGTGCCAACAGTGGTGATTTCTCCTTATATTCAAAAGGGTACTATCGATAAAAGCACGGCCTACGATCATACATCAGTGCTGGCAACGCTAAGGTCATTGTTTGGCATTAGTAGTTTAACTGATAGAGATAAAAATGCTACGGATGTTCTAAGCCTGCTAACACTGAATACTCCGCGAACCGATTGTCCAAAAACCCTGGCCAATCCGATGAGCAGTAATCTTAAAGAAACACCGCCTAGAACCCAGAAAGAACAAGAACTAATAGATTTACAAGAACTACCAGAATCTGGAAACATGGTAGGAACCATGGCAATTCTATTAAAGACACATCTAGAATTAGCACCTAAGAACTTTATATGGCGCTATTTTATACGAAGAAAGTTCAGACGGCTAAAAACCCGAGGGCAATTAAAAGCATATACAACTAAGGTAGTCGCCAAACTTGAAAAGTATAAAAAGAGAAATCCGAGATCGAATTATTGAAGTATTTAATACCATACATGTAACCAATATATGTGATTTTATAAAATATGCTTCCTATGAAATTTTAAAATTCTCGTACCTTTAACTTTCCAATGTTTTTATGGACATTATATTTAATCAAAATTAATTCGAAATATCTGTATGTGTAGATATGGTATGTCAACATACAAACCGCATTATGCGTGTTTTAACTGTAGAAAGACTTTTAAAAGAAGGTTGCTGAAGGATATTCAAGGAGGATATAGTAAAGACGATATCGAAACCTTGGCAAAATGTCCCGACTGCAGTGAAATGATGGCCGATATGGGGTTGGATTTTGAAGCACCCAAGAAAAATAATCATAAAGCTTGGGAGCACATGGCCTTACTTTATAAGGTAGCTATAACATTTCACTCATGTGGATGCTCTGGGCCTGGGTATATTCCGCGAAATCCTAAAGAACTTATTGAACATTTTGAGAGGATTAAAGAAACGTATATAGAACATCAAAGTTTTTGGGCTAGAAGACGCGGTGATCCGGAGTCACAAAGTGAAATAGCAAAAGATCGACACAAGAACGCACGTTTTATCTACAGTTTGCCCATAGAATCTCGGAAGGGCACAAAAAACAAACCCCAATATGATGCGAGCAACGCCCAAAAGTTTTGGCAGCAACGAATTCTTGAAATTGAAGCAAAAATTAACACTGTCACTAAAAGCGAGTTATATAGTTAAAATTTTACGTCTGCAAAGCGCTCTTAAATACTCGAGAAAGTTGAAAGCTTTAACTTAAATTCCGTGTTCATTTGATAACAGAAAATACACCCACCCAACCCAAACAACGCATTGAACTCCTAGATGTATTTCGAGGGCTGGCTGTATTTGGGATTTTTGTGGTAAACATTGAGATCATGAACTGTGTTTTTATGAATCAAGATGCTTTCTCCTCTCAATGGACAGGGGCTATAGATACATTTTCCGTTAGGGTATTACAACTATTCTTTTACAGTAAATTCTTTCCTATTTTTTCATTTCTTTTTGGATTAGGCATTACGATGCAGGCGATGCATTTTATTCAGAAGAATAACTTGAAGACTTCCTTTTTTGTACGACGGATGTTCATTCTTTTTGTTTTCGGAATCTTACATATTCTTCTCTTGTGGTCGGGAGATGTAATTCACTTATATGCCATACTTGGATTACTTACCCTCGTCTTACTAAAACGATCTAATCGCCTTATCATCACCCTAGCCTTGCTTTTTCTACTCTTCCCCTTCTACGACCAAGTAGCGGGGTTTATTTTCGAAGTTGTGCAGTACAGCCCAGAAGGCTATCTTCAAGAGTACTCTTCGGAAAAAATAATCACAACCATACGTGACGGAAACTATGCAGATGGTATCCAGCTTCGTTTGAACGAATATCTGGCCAACATCCCGATCTTATTTGTTTTTCTGGCACCTGTTGCCTTATCCATGTTTCTTTTAGGCCTTTATTTTGGTAAGAATCAACTGGTGTATCAATTGGATCGTGTCGTAAATCGGATTAAAAAATGGGCGATCCTTATTGCTGTGTTGACCAATTTATATCGTGTGATTTTTCTGTTTGTACTTCCACATCTGGACATCTATTCCAACACCTGGTTGCGTCCACTGTTTTTTAAGGGCATGTTCTTATCAGATATCGCCATGGGGCTATTTTATCTTTGGGCCATTGCTTGGATATGGCATAATACATCATGGAAAAGATTATTACATCCCCTAAAATATGTAGGTCGTATGGCATTGACCAATTATATCATGCATAGTTTTATAGGTCTGATCCTATTTTCCTCGGTAGGATTTTCGATGTATGAAACGCTCTCTCCCGCACAAACATTGGTAATCGCGTTGGCTGTTTTCGGTTTTCAAGTTATTTTTAGTAAAGTATGGCTTACTTATTTTAAATTTGGGCCACTAGAATGGATATGGAGATGTTTTAGCTATGCGAAAGTGCTTCCCATAAAAAAACACCTCAATCAGACAACCTAATACACTATGAGTCTAAAAAAAATTAAAATATTTCTTGCCTCTTCTTCGGAATTAGAAGCCGATAGACGCGAATTGGAAATTGCCATCAAACGAAAGAATGATCGTTTGATAGATGCAAACATATACATCGAACTCATTGTTTGGGAAGACTTCATAGATGTGGTATCAAAATCTAGGCTGCAGGATGAATACAACAAAAGTATTCTACAAAGCGATCTGTTTGTTTTATTGTTCTTTACCAAGGTTGGAAAATACACCTTTGAAGAATTTACCACGGCCCATGATCAATTTCTAAAAACAGGGAGTCCACAAATAATTACCTATTTTAAGGACGCCCCTATAACCACTGGATCTCTAAACCAAGCAGATGCCGAAAGCCTTTTTAAGTTTCAGAAAAAGTTACAAGACATAGGGCATTTTAAAACAGAGTATAAAACGGTGGGCGATCTAAAATTTCATTTGTTCGATCAGCTTGATAAATTGGGTATTAATGCCACAGCGGCTCCTACCACTCAGTCACCCTCCACAGCATCTCCAGAGAGAACCACACCTGTTAGCACACCACCTCCTGAAAAGACTGTCCCTGAGGCAACAACAACTCCCTCGCTGCAAGATATAAGAGATATCATTGCCAGAGGTGAATTAGAGAAGGCACTCTCTATGCTTAAAGACCACCCAATGTCCAATGATAAATCTGTGCAAACAGATTTGATTATGCTTACTTCTCGTTGTAATGCCAATAAAAAACAGCAGCGTATGGGTGTGATTACGCACAATCAATTTTCGCAAGAAAACAACAGAATCACCTTCTTTTTACTAGAGGTCATTGATACTATAGAAAACAGTTAATGAACACTATTCAATGGTATCTGGAATGTAATAACCGGATGAAATAAGGTAGTAATTCCCGGCTTCTTTTGGATCAAACTCTGGGAAGTCGAGATACACTTCATCCCCAGTATTCATAACGTGATACCTTTTATCAGTAGCTCTGAGTGTGTTATGATTATGACTTAAATTCTGTATCGTTCCATCCTCACCGATGTGCGTCACTTGAATATGATCAATATAGGAGGTCTCAGGGTCTAGTTCTCTAATCCAAAGTTTACCGGTAAAACGTTTCAATAATAAGGTATCCAGTCCTTCCTTTAATTTGGAGTTATGTTTTGCCAAGAAATGGTCTTCCCGAAGCCAATCTCCCTCCTTGGTCTGGGTGTATACATATGGACAGCTGCCATAGCCTTGGGAGTTATAAAGTACCAATAATTCTGGATCAAAATCACGAACCGCATATTGCTCAATACCAATGTTTACATCTGCTATTTTCCAAGAAGGCCCAAAAATATAATCCCCATCATCATCGCCATCACCCTCTCCCAAAAAACTCCAAAGAGGTACTAAGATGCTTTCACCATCGTTCAATCGTTTTTGAGGTAATAATTGTTTATCTGAAACTGCTGTCTCCGCTAACGAAACTTGATCTTCACTATAGGTACGCATGCGTGCCGTTCCATTTTCTTGAATAAAAAAATCACCCACACGCAATTGTCTTCCGGATCTATTTGTGATGACAGCAATCTTCATTTTGAGGGGAGCAACATCATAATACACCTCATCTAAAAATGAAGAAATACATGCTTCCACAGATAGTTCCATCCTAAGAAATTCGTCTGGTAAATAGTCTTTAGTAATTTCTTCATAAAAAGGAAACAACAGCTCTATTTCTTCCTTGGTGGCGTACTTTCTTGCACCTTGGAATCTAAACTGTGCCGCCCTTAAGGTATCCTGAAGCTCCTCATTGATATTATATTCAGAATTAGAACCGGCTTTTACAAAATCACGCACGCTAATAAAATGATTCACTATGCCTTCCCATTCGTGGGCAGGTAACTTAAGATAAGGGCCGTTCCAATCTTCTTGTTGTTCCCACCCTGAAACTCCAACCAAAATCTTTTTCAATTGATCATCTGTAAAAGGAACCGATATACTGGAGTAGTTCTGCACAGCGTCCACAAGTTGCCCAGGGTACTTCGTATTTAATGCTTTAAGGTGCTGCCAGACCGCATTCGGGATAATATAGGGTTGACCATCTATCTTTGCTGCCAGAGAATCACTCACGGCTCCAGTCAAAATACTCGGCACACCATTATCACCGTTCACGGTATAATAGGCCACATCAAACGGTGCGTCTCCAGGGGGCAATTTTATAATCACTGGGTTAATAAGGGCATCTGCACCCCTTCCTTCTTGCGTAATGGAACGTTCTTCTAACTGCGCCTTTATGGTATAGGTTTTTACTTTTTTAGGGTTTACCTTCGGAAAGGCATACGTTCCAAAATCATCGGTAAAGGTTTCCAATGCGGGTTGCCCTGGAATGCGCAACATTACTTTGGCATTTTTGATGGGGATGTCAGCGCTTGTAGTTACCACACCCGAAAATTGAGGCGCCTTAGGCCATAGATATATGGCGATAACAACAGCACTGATGCCCACAATGGCTAACACCAACCATTTGATTTTTACATTAATGTTTGTGGTCTTGTTTCCAGCTACATTATCGCCTTCTCCCGAATGGATCTGTTGACTCATACGTATCGGATCTTAATTATTAATCACCTTATCACCTCCTACATTATCACCACTTCCAGAATGACGTTGGTTTATAATTGGACCGCTAGTGGTTGGCTGAAAAGATTCAATTTCAGAAATAATTTCTGGATGACTTGCAGCACTTTCTTCTACTTCTCGCAACAAATCCATCAACGCAAACCGAATTTGATTCTTCGTGATATTGGCGTCATTAGGATCGATCGTTCCCCGACGAATCTCCCGCATAACATCATTAAATCGTGCCGATTGAACAATGACTTCATCCAGTTTTTTACTGTGTTTTAATAACTCCTTGAACTCGTCTATAGCAGTCTTCAGTTCATCCTGACCTATGAGCGTGCCTATTCGATCTGAAAAGGTTTTAATATTCATTCCGAAATGTTTTAATTATACCTATGCTGTGGGGAATTTGAATTTTCAATATACAACTTTTGATAAAAACAATGCACTTGTAAAGAGCTATGAAAAGGCCTACACAGGCGTTCATTTATGGATTTAAAAGAAATTACTATCTTTAACCAAAGCTCTCCACTTCATCCCCAATGCCTTGGGGTTATTGGCTTTGTATTCAGCAGTAAACGTAATTTGTTAATTTAAAAATCCCTTGGTTATGCATTGTTACCAAAGACGTGATAAAAAACTTCCTATAGTTAACAACACTCAAAAGTCGTCCAACTCCAAAAGTACACTTCAGTTTGTAGATAAACGTAATCTGGGAGCAACACCCAATAGCTTTCAGCAAATGGCAGGGAACGGAGAAAAAGTAGCACAAATGGCGCAATGGCAACTCATGGCCAACCAATATGTTTCAAAACAATCACCGCCTATTCAGAAGAAAAACAAAACGGGGTTACCTGATAGCCTAAAATCGGGTATTGAACAACTATCTGGGCATGCTATGGACGATGTACGCGTGCATTACAATTCCAGCAAGCCGGCTCAGTTAAATGCACATGCCTTTGCACAAGGCAATCAAATTCATTTAGGTACAGGGCAAGAAAAACACCTTCCGCATGAAGCGTGGCATGTAGTACAGCAAAAACAAACTAGGGTTCGCCCTACGATGCAAATGAAGGGGGACACTGCAATAAACGATCATCCGGCCTTAGAACGAGAAGCGGATGAAATGGGTGCCAAAGCCATACAGCGAAGGCATTCTGGAACACAACAACCCCTAACTCAAACCAAGCGCGTTTTACCTTCAGTTTTTCAATTAATGAAAGTGTCCCAAAGGGATATTGGGAAGTACTTTCTGATTGACGCTGGGATTTTAGGGTTTCAAACAGGAGAATTACTTTCAATTCGCGGGGGAGGTTGGTATAAATTTGCTGTAGGAAGAAGCAATATAACAATACAAGGTTCCAGTAAAATTTTAAGAAGGTCTAGAGGCACGGTTAAGCGTAGAAGAAAAAAAGTACGCAAACCCCGTAAGATGGGTACGTTTTCGGCAGGAGGGGTACGATTTAATAGACCAGGAGGGTTTAAGTTCACGTCAAAATCGGCAGAGCGAGCCACCGAACCACTAAAAAGAGGCGCATGGGGTAAAGTGACTAGAAGAAAACGAAACTCGGGTGTTAAAGTTGGTCATTTTGGCTCTTATGGAGGTGTGCAGTACGCAGAGAAAGTAGGAGACAAACTTACGGGAGATCATCAACCCTCTGGCGCAGCGATTAAAGAAGCCATACGTGTAGAATTACACAAATCTCTAAATAGGGTACTCACCAGATCCATGGCCCGAAATGCCTATAAGAAAGCGATTACCGTAGTGATGACAGATGCATGGCATAAAGCGGTTTCCAGAACCTATGGAGGGCGAAACTCCAAAGGGCAAATTTCAGCCGATTCAAAAGATCTAATCAACGCATCTATCAAAGATTGGGAACTCACCGCTCCCGAACTACTCAAGGTGTTCTCCAAGGAGGAAGTGCAGGATATTTGGAATGGGATGAATCGCTTACGTGTAGCTTTCTTTAAAACAGGAGAACCTCAGTATATGTAGGGCGTAATACCATTTATCAAAAATGAGTATCTTTAACCATCACTCCCCCTAGTTCTTTGTGTGATTCGCTTAAAATTCCATGGTATATTTTTTAGATAAAATTCAGTAATAACTTATCAACAAACGTGTTGCATGTCTTCGAAATCAACTTTTATTAGCTACGCCAGAAAAGATTCGTCCTTGGTCCATAAAATGGCCGATGTATTTGAAAAAACCGGTATCCCTATTTGGATTGACCGAAAACTCAAACCTAGTGAACGATGGGATGATAGTATCGAAGCAGCCATAAAAGACTGTGATAAAATGTTGGTAATCTTATCTGAGGCATCAATAAATTCTCAGAATGTAAAAGATGAATATTCGTACGCCATTGATAGCGAGAAAACAGTCATTCCATTTCTTCTAGAAGATTGTGAAGTTCCTTTTCGCCTGCGCAGACCTCAATATATCAATTACCAACTAGACAAGGAGGTTGCGCTAACAGAACTCTCTGGCGCATTGGGTTTAACAAAGAAACAAGTAACAATTTTAAGTAAGTCTGAAGTTTTTAAACCGAAGAAAAAGAAGAAAAAGAAAACTCGTTGGGTTTTATTAGTGATATTGTTAGCCCTTGGAGTTTTAGGGTATCAATTTTGGGATACTATAAGACCGTTTTTGTACAATGAACCTGCCACCGTGAAAATTCTGATCCAAGAGAGTGGGAATAATGAAGGCCACGCGAATTGCCCTATTCAAGCCGAAGTTGCACTCAAATTCAACGATTCCAGTTATGCGCCTGCTGGGAATATTGAAAATGAATATGTTTTCCGCCTGCCTGAAACATTTCGTTTTTCTGAGACTTTGGCCAGTATAGATTTCAACAACCTAGATACTAATTATAGGTATGAGTTAACCAATGACACTATATCCTTTGATTTTACCAAAGACAGTACGCTCATTGCGGAGGTAGTATTAAAAACTGAATGTACGCCTATAACAGGAAGCGTGCATTCGGCAACTGGGAACATTGCTCTTGGGGAAGTTTATATTGAGTTTCTGAATCATAAATATATTTCGGATAGTCTAGGCGGGTTTAGTTTAAACATACCCAATTCAATGCTAGAAAATAGCTTAACGCTTAAGACAACTAAGAATGGATTTGAGGATTCTACTCATACATTCACTATAAACTCAAATTATGAAATGAATGATATCATCCTAAAAGAAATACGTCCGGAAGATGAGCTTTTCACAAATGTTGAACATTGATCTCACTATATAAATCTGGCAATCCAATTTCGTAAACGATAACGTACTTTCAAACCAACCACCATGAAAAAACAACCTGTATTAATCATTCAAGATGGCGCCGTAGACGAATTGATGTCTGTAGCCCTCACTGTGACCATGCCCAATATAGATTTACAAGGTATAGGTGTTGTCAATGCCGATTGCCTTGCGCTTCCTACCGTTGAGGTCACCAATAAGATCTTGCAACTAATGGACGTACAAGATGTGCCTGTTACCATGAGTAATGCTCGAGCGGTGAATGCCTTTCCATGGAGTTACCGCCAATACAGTATGATGGCCAATGTATTACCTATGCTCAATGTGACACCAGAAAAAGTGCCGCCTTCAAAACAAACCACCGAGCAAATGATTATTGAGCTGATCCGGGCTAATATGCAAACCGACCATCCGAAAATGAAGGTGGTCATTCTTTCACCCCTCACTCCTATTGTGACGGCTTGGGAAACCGATCCGTCTATTAAAGAAGGTATCGAGGAAATCATCTGGATGGGAGGCGCTTACGCTTCAGAGGGAGGTAACTGTGGTTTTCCCTACGGAAATGTAGACCCTGGCTTGGCACCAGGCGCCAATGCCAATGCCGAGTGGAATGCCTATTGGGATCCCTTCGCAGTACAAAGTGTCTTAGAATCTGGTGTGCCATTGACTATGTTTCCCTTAAATGCAACCAATGAAGTGATGTTGACTTCAAAAATTGTATTGGAATTTGCACCTCAAAGTGTGGAGTATCCACTCTATGCGTTGGCGGGACAGTTATATGCCATGGTGGCCTTTGAGGCAGGCTATGCCTTTTGGGATACCGTGACCACGGCCTATCTGGACCGCCCCGAATTTTATACCATTACCCCTATGAAACTCAAAAACATTGTAGCCGATGGCGACAATCAAGGCACCATCATTCAGGCCGAGGACGGCCACCCTGTAAATGTGGTGACAGATATTAAAGTACAGGAGTTTTATCACTACATCTTTGAGCAATGGAAGTATTTAAGTAATGGGTTATATTGATATCTTATAAAACATCAAGCAAAGTACACTCTACATCCAACCCTTTTGGGAAAACCTTTCAAAGATACTGTCCTTGTACTTTCGGCTTGAAATAATAACAGCCTCATTTTTCATTGTGATCAGGTAGGTACTATTGTTTAAATATTTTGAGGAGGCTATAAAATCACAGTTTATAATATAGGAGCGATGGATACGCATAAAATTGGCAGGAAGTTGTTGTTCTAGTAAGTTAAGCGCAGCTCGATACAATACATTTCCTTTTTCTAAATGTAATACCGCGTATACCGCACTTGCTTCAACATATAACACCTCATCTATGTGTATACTCCGTTCAAATCCTTTTTCTTTAACGACAAACTCTGTCACGTGAGGCGTCATAGATTGATGATACTCTGTGTAGAGTCCAGTAAGTTTATCGCTAAACGAGGCTTTCTGAACACGTTCAACGGTTAATTTGGCTCTTTGCAAAACGTCATAAAATCGTTTGGAATCGAAAGGTTTTAACAAGTAATCAAAGGCTTCTACTTCAAAAGCCTTTAATGCGTATTGATCATAGGCGGTAGAAAAAATGATGATTGAAGCCGTCTCCTTTAACCTAGCGGCCACTTCAACTCCCGAAATACCAGGCATATTAATATCAAGAAAAATAATACTAGGAACTTTGGTTTTCAAAAAATTTAAAACCTCACGACCGTTTTTACATTCATAAATAACTTCGATGTCATCATCTTGAGCTAATAATTTTTTGATGTATCGTCTTGCGTGTGGCTCATCATCAGCCGTTAAAACAGATAATCTCATACTGTCAATTTAGTATTTATGTGCATGGTAGCAACAAACAAACCATGATCCTGTCTTGTTGAAAATGTATAGTCCGTACCAAGCAACTGATCTAACCTATTCCGCAAATTACTAAGCCCAACTTTTGTTGAGGAAGCGTGGGGTGACTGCTCATTTTTTGGTATCGAATTACTCAGAACAATGACTAAATCATCGTTTTTAATTTCAGCAGATAAAAGGATTTCTCCATCTCCTTCAATTAGAGAAATACCATGTTTAAAAGCATTTTCTATGAGCGGTTGTAATATTAATGTTGGAACCATTACTGGCTTTGTTTCTTCACTAATTTTCCATGTTACTTTTAGTCTGTCATTAAAACGTTCTTGTTCTATGTCCAAATAATCTCTGAAATACGCTAGCTCCTCTTCAAAAGGAATTATATGTACATCTCTCTTGTCTAACATTTTACGGAGCAAATTGGTGACTTTAATAACCATGGATCTTGCCTTGGAATCGTCATACCCAATTAATGTATTCAATGTATGAAGGGTGTTAAAGAGGAAATGTGGGTTCACTTGAGAACGCAGTGCTTCCAATTGAACGATATGCAGTTGATTTTCTAAAGAAACCATTTGCATCTTTTGTCTTTGAACCATTTGATAGGTCTCTACAATTTTAATAATGAAAATAATGACTATTACATCTAAGAACCTACTTAAAATAATTCTAATCAGAATTGACTTGAAACCATTCATAGCTTCGGCAAGCGTAAGATTAGTTACTCCCAATGCATAGGCATAATAGATTGTATTGGTAACAATAAGGTGAAGTAAGACTAGCGTAGTTAATGATAAAAAGACGCTTGCAGAGGCTTTTAGTCTATTTTCTTTCCATGCGGTCAGCGGTTCTATAGCTCCGTAGATGTAGTCTATCAGAAAGACCCAAACAACATAGTTTGAAACAAACAAGACTATATGCCCCAACACTATTTGTAAACTTCCACTACTATCCGTGGAGCTAATCTGAAGAATTACGACAAAACTGAACAACAATGCCGCCAAAAAGAGATACTTCTTACGAATGTTTAACCTACGTTTTCTTAAAACTTGCATGAGGCAATTTAATAAATATTTACGCCAAAGATAGCCTTCGCTTTTGTCAATTAAATCTTTAAATGTCAGTCACAACATTGCTCCCAAAACTACTTCTTTATCGTACTATTTTTGATTCATCATTAATAAAAAACAAAGAATATGAAAACACTAATTGTACTTACATTTTGCGCATTTTTATCTATAGGCACGGCCATTGGGCAACCTAAATATGCGTCAAACGAAACAAAAGAAATTGTCGGAAAAATGATTCAAGCTCATGGAGGATATGAAGCTTGGAAAAACCTTGAAACACTAGCATTTACAACTAGTATGCATAGTAAGTCCCTTGGATTTGTTCGTTTCTGGGTCAATGATCAAACCATAGATATGAAGACCAGGCGCTCTTACCAAGATTGGCCATTGTTTGGCTCAAAACTGACTTTTGACGGCACCCAAACTTGGACAACAGATTGGCGCGTTAATAACCCTCCCAATCATGAGCATTCTAGCTTTTATTATTACGTGAATTTGCCATGGCTCACCCAAGATGACAATGTAGCACTTGGTCAAGTGGAAAAAATGACCCATGCGGCTTTTGACAATGAGGTCTATAAAGTTCACATGACATTTTCTAAGTCACCTACCCTAGGAAAATCTAAGTATGATAGCTACACACTTTATATTGATGCCCAAACTTTTTTGCTGAATGGTTATGAATATACGGTTGGTTATGGACCACTATTGGATCAATTAAACATTCCAAAAGATCAAAAGTTCTTTGGCCCAGTATTACGTATTAACAACTATACTGGTGACATTAACGGCTTAAAGTTTCCCATGCTTATGACAACCAATAGTTTGGATTTGAAACAACAATATGGAGATCATGCTATCTATAATTTTGCTATAAACGAAAAATTTGATGAACAACGTATGATCAAGCCCGCCAATGCCGTAGTAGACACGTCTAAAGACGTAAGACAGTAGGTGGTATTGATGGAAGTCAGAATAACAAGAAAAAAATTGAGCTTACAGCAGTAAGACTATTTATATAGAAATAGGTACTTTTATTCATACATGCATCGCTTGGCCCAAATAGGTCAAAGCGATGCATATAAACAACAACTTATGGTAAAAAATTTAATACATGATCTTATCGTATTCCTTGTAATACTTGTCATATTACTTTTTATAAAAATCCCTTATGTGAATAGTGTTCTAGCATTTGGCATACTAACAATATATGCGTACATGCGGAAAGAGCTTGCCTCTGGCCTCGGTTTTAAGCGTCCAACAAATCTATTAAAAACAATAGGGATCTCTTTAGGGTTTGCAGTGTGTATGATCCTATTGAGTTATTTTATCCTATTACCGATCATACAAGGGTTTACAGGGCAACCTATAAATCTTGAGGCTTTTGATCAACTAAAAGGCAACCCTAATATTCTAGTTACGAATCTAGCATTAGGATGGATTATAGGTGGGCTTATGGAAGAAACTATATTTCGTGGATTTATGCTTTCTGCATTCATGCGACATTTACCGAATAGAATAGGAATTCTCATTGGACTTATTTTCTCCTCATCGTTATTTGGTTATATGCATGCCTATCAAGGGATCTCTGGGCAAATACTTGTGGGCCTAATGGGATTGATTTTAGGAATCATTTATGTGGTCTATAAGCGTAATTTATGGTTCGTCATTTTTACACATGGTTTTGTAAATACAATTAGTATGCTCATGGTATATTATGATGTTGCCAAGCCGTAAGGAGATTTTAGCATGGCGTTGTTTAAAGATTCTCGCGGAAGTACTATTGAATTTCTTAAACGAAATCACTTTTTGCTATCTTAGTGTTCAAAGTAAACCTTATGGCGATAAACAGATTACTATTTTCAATTGACATTAGGGCAGCGAAAGATAAGATCTGGAAAGCACTCTGGGACGAGAACTCTTATCGAGATTGGGCTGGTGTGTTCTTTGAAGGCTCGTATGCAATTACCGATAGTTGGAAAGAAGGCAGTACCGTTTTATTCCTTGCTCCAGATCAAAGTGGTATCTACAGTAATATCGAAAAGCATATTCCAAATACCACTATGTGGTTTACCCATATTGGAACCGTGTTACATGGAAAGGAACAACCCATTGATGATGAGGCAAAAAAATGGTCGGGAGCCACAGAAGTTTACACCCTTACCGAAGGAAGTGGTTACAACACGCTTACTATTGAAATAGATGTCCTTGATGAGCATAGAGACTTTATGACAAATACATTTCCAAAAGCACTGGAAGTTACTAAGCGTCTTTCTGAGGATGAGTAAATCCTCCTATAAAACACCCGTTAAATTGTATTAAACGAGGCAGGTATTTGTAGGTATTAATGTTCCAACTTTATTCATTTAGAGAATCGTAACAACCACTTATAAAAATTTACATTAGCATGCATTTCCGTCCATGCATCATGGCTGTCACTCTCTGTACTTGTGAAAATTAGATCATGTTTTTCATAATTAGCCGATGTAATGGAAGAAGATTTGTGAAACGACTTTTCAAACATTTTCTCGAGGCGTTTAACAATCCCATCAGAGGCTCTATACGGAACCACAGCATCTCCTGTATTATGTGTAACCCAGATTGGCAGGCCTGCTAACTTATTGTAGTTTGATATCCCACCTGACCCTCCGCAAATAGGTGCCACAGCAGCGAAAACATCACTCATTCGAGATGCTAGCCCCCAAGTACCATAACCTCCACGACTTAAACCTGTGAGATAAATTCTTTCTGGATCTACATTTTCGCTTTGGACTAGGCGGTCAATGATAGTACGCATTGCAGTTTCTCCACCATAAAATTCGCCATGACTAATATGAGGCATAACAACAATGAAGGTATCTCTTAATAAAATGTCAAGCTCAGATTCCATGGAAGAGCTCTCCAAAATTGATTTTGGCAAATCCCAGTTAAGAACCCTAGTAACGTCTCCTCCAACAAGGCTACCTCCATGAAGGAAGACAATTACGGGGTACTTTTTACCACTCTTTTTGCAAGACTTCGGAACATATAAACTATATCCATCGATTGGGCTTCTGGGGAAATCTTCCTCTATTGTTACTAATACGCCTGGATGAGAGTCATCCAGAGCGGGTTTTGTGGTGTCAATTCGTTGTGCACTTACTATGGTGGTGGCTAACAAAATGATGGTTAAGAGCAATAATGACCTCATGAGCTTGTGTTTGAATGATTATGTATCTATAACGTCAATGTAGACAATATTGTATGAAAATAATAATTTAGTTGTATTAGTCAAGCCATCAAGCGGCTTGGTTTTAATGAGATAAGAAACAAAAAATCCTCTTCAGGAAATGCTACCTAATTGCCTCAACGCAATCGCTTTTTGCTATCTTAGTGCTCGCAATCACTTCCATAGATAAACCGTTCTACACCATTTGAAAAAAACAATCACTATACTATTAACTCTTCTGATTTTACTTGGGTGTCAAACTAAAACCAAAAAGGAATTGACTACTCATGAAGTGTCAGCACATCAGAATGAAATCCAAAAAAGAACAAAGGTCTTTGGAGATAGTTTGAAAATAGAATATCAATATCGTGGAGATACAGTAATTCAAAAACAAATTGACTTAAAAGGAACTTCCGATGATAATTTCGATAGCTCATTTACTATAGTTTCAGTTTGGTCAACCAAAACAACTTCCGAATTGAATTGCAATGACGAATTCAAACTGACAGTTGACAACGTTGATTTTAAATATTGTTACGAGGATGTTTTTGATAAGATTGAGCAGGATATAATTCGAGCAAAAGAAAAAAAAGAACCGTGGCAGGTTGAGGGACTAAAAAAAACAAAAGAAAAACTCGTTAATTATAAAAAAGGCAAGGAAGTCGATATGGGTTGGATAGGGAGATATTATATTTTCGATTTGTTGAGAGAAATAGATTTTGATATTTATGACAATCAAAAAAAGTCACAAATTGAAAAAGTTCGAGTAGAAAAATATGAAACGGACTTTTCTGGTGGCCGGAATTACTATTTCTTAAATAAAAAGAATGATACCATTGTAAGGTTTGACGTGAACGAATGGATTAGTTAATGAATTTGAAAAAACAACTTACAACAACGCATATAATTCATTACTGCGTTATAACTCATTGATACCACCCACTCCCTCCCTGCGTCTAACCCATAAACCACTAATTATAGCGATATGGGTATCCTTTTTAAAACGGCCATTGTCTTTTCATTTATTACATTGTTTTCAACCTTAGATGGGAAAACATCTTTACCTGCCTCTGTTGAGGTAGCGAACATTACCAACCAAATAGATAGTTTAGTCACCACCTATTATAAGGCAAACCTCTTTAGTGGTTCGGTGTTGGTGGCAGACAGCGGCAAGATCATCCTTCATAAGGAATATGGTTATACCAGCCTAGATAAATCGCAACCTCTGGGGCGGGAATCGGTGTTTGAAATTGCATCCCTGTCCAAACAATTCACGGCGAGACTCGTGATGATACTTCAAGAGGAAGGTAAGCTTCGCTATGACGATCCTATCACAAACTACTTCCCTAACCTCCCGTATCAAGACATTACCATTCGGCATCTGCTCACACATACCTCGGGCCTTTCAGAAAAACAATTCTTTGTCTGGGCCAGACAGCATATGGATCCTACAAAGATTTATACCAACAAGTACATTTTACATTATCTCGAAACAGAGCAACCTTCACTTGCCTTTCCCCCTGGGGAGCAATGGGAGTATTCTAATGTGGGGTATTTCTTGTTGGCCCTCGTTATCGAGCAGACTTCAGGGACTTCTTATATTCAACAATTACAAGAAAAAATATGGACCCCTTTGGACATGCTACATACAGGTATTTATGCACAAGAGGTGAAAGGAAGTTCGTTGGACAATTATGTGAAAGGAAAAGTATGGAACGCCAAAGATTCGGTCTTTGTTTCTTCCTTCGGAATGGCTTGGTCCGATTCCCTCTACGGCGGAGTGGGCATTCTCTCCAACACCACCGATCTCCTAAAATGGGACCGCGCATTATACACCGCAGCGGCAACTAGCAAACAGCGTTTACAAGAGGCCTTTACGCCGCATACCCTAAACAACGGGAGTTCGTCAGGGTATGGCTTTGGGTGGTTTGTAACAGAAGATGTTGAAGTCAATGGTCACAATCAAGGCACTCGATTAGATCACCATGGCCTATGGCCTGGCTATGAATCTTCCATAGTGCGCTATATCGATCAACAAAAAACGATCATCATATTAGCAAACCAGTCACCTTCGGCAAAGGATACACTTATCAAAGAAATTTCCGAACTGCTGTTCGAACTCAAATAGAATTCCTAATTTAATACCTACAATGATACCACTGCACTTTTTACAGCGTCTAATCAATTCATACCAAAATCAAACATCATGAGTACACAAATTGTAGAATCTTTTCACGAACCTATGATGGCCTATTTGGGCATCAGCATCAACTTTGTGGTATTGTTTATTATCTACAAAGTGCTGAAAATGAGAAGTAAAGAACGTCTATCTCTTATAGAAAAGGGAATGGACCCTTCTCTCGCCCGACCAAAGCTTGACAAAAATCCCCTGAACTATCTCAAGTATGGACTACTTCTTATAGGCATGGCGCTAGGGGTGGTAAGCGGTTACCTGCTAAATCTCTTCTTTGATATTCCTGAATTTGTGGCATATTCGGCGATGATCTTACTGTTCTGCGGCCTCCTGCTCCTCTATTTTTATAAGTCGAACAATCACAACCTCTAGCGGATTCATTTAATGATCAACCGCGCACATAGGAATACGCCTAATGATGCGTATTATACAGGCCTTATCAATACGCATAAGGATCTGGCCTATTCCATTGCGATTAAGATTACCCAAAACGAACAGGACGCCGAGGAGATTGTACAAGATGCCTTCGTAAAAGCATTTCGGGGCTTAGATCGTTTTAGAAACGAAAGCAGTTTCTCCACCTGGTTCTATCGTATTGTCTATAATGCGGCTATATCTGCCACACGTAAGAAGAAAATTCAGACGTCCGATATCCAAGAGGCACATGTCTCCCAACTTCCTGATGCTCCTCAAATAGATACCCTAGAAACACTCAACATAACTGATAGACGTCAAATTATAAAAGCTGCCATGCAGCAGCTTAACGAATTGGATTATACCATACTCACCTTGTTTTATTACGAAGAAAAGAGCCTCAAAGAAATTGGAGTGATTGTAGGTAAAAAAAGAAACTATCTTAAGGTGCTATTGCAACGGGCACGAAAGAAATTATACAATCAGCTTAGCGATGCAATGAAGCTGGAATTAAAAGAACTATTATGAAATCAACAGAACATCAAAAGCTCAAAGAGTTATTGGCTATGGAGGTCACTCCATTACCCAACCCCGACTTTACATCAAATACCCTTCAGAAAATAAAAAACGTTGAGTCTGTAGCAACAACACCTAAAAAAGCACGGTTTGAGTTGCCCATGCTCTACCCAATCATGGCCTATGCATTTCTGTTATTGTTGTATTCAGTAGTCCAATTTTTTACAGCCATCACTTCCGGAGGTGGTAAACAATGGGGTCTAGTATTTAGTGATAGTCTGTTCTATATTCTGGGACATCCAATCATCATTTCGGTAGTAATTTCTTTCTGTATTCTGAATTATTTGGATGTATATTTGAAGAAGACGATGGGCAAAAAAGCCATAGTCGTTAACAAGGCCTGAAATAGGTATTAAGATCAAGAACTATATGTCAAAAGAAGTTTTTCTAAGTTACACCTGGTCCAAGGACACATTTGATGACATTAAAAAATTTCATGATCGTCTAGAAATGAAACTCCGAGACATTTTAAACGATGACACAATCTCTATTTTCTATGACAAAGACAATATTACCGCCGACGCCAAAGAGAAAGATTTTTTACCTATTCTGAAAGCGCACCTTGGTAATTCACAAGTTTTGATCATACTTCTCTCCCGAAACTGGTTGGAAAGTAAATGGTGTAATTGGGAGTTTGATGTTTTTAGTAAAAACTCAGGTCGCCATATACTACCCGTCTTATGGGAATCTATTGATCTTGATGAAGTAGTGGCTTTTTCAGAAGAAAACAAAGAAAAAGTACGGGATTTGAAATCGGTTGATTTTATAGATAAAAATACGATGGATGATGTAGTAATTTCTTTAGCAGAACGAATTGTCATACACCTGAATCACTAGCCTAATTATCATAATTTGAAATCGTATCTTCGTCCCATGAAGGCACCCAATACAAATGCACAACCCAATAATCCGTTACATGGCGTAAAACTGAAAGACATCATGGAACATCTCGTGGCCCATTATGGTTGGGAAGAGTTGGGGCAGCGTATTAACATTCGGTGTTTTAATCACGATCCTTCTGTAAAATCGAGCCTTGCCTTTTTACGAAGAACCCCTTGGGCACGAGAAAAGGTGGAACGTTTGTATTTGAGATCCATACGCAAATAACATTGGAGCCGTTGCTATGAAATCACATAAAAAATGCCCATACTGCGGTTTGGTTTTCCACAATTTATTGTAAATTACATTCCCCCCTCCAGACAGTAATTAAAACAAAATTTATGAAAAAATCTGTATTATTTGCATTGCTCCTAATTACAACCATGGGGCAGGCTCAAAAACTGTATAAAGCCGTTGAAAAAGGAGATATCGAAAGGGCAAAGTCTCTCATTGAAAAAGGGGCTGATGTTGGTGAATATTCAAAAAAAGGGCTGTTTCCTCTCTGGAGAGCTGCGGCCGATGATAACCATGCCATGGCCGAATTACTTATACAAAACGGAGCAGATGTCAATCAATTAAACAATGTACCTCCCGCGGAAGGCCCTTCGATTGAAATACCTTGTCAAAATGGGTATCTAGAAATGGTAAAACTACTCGTAAATAATGGCGCCAATGTTAACTTTAAAGGATATCGTGACTTTACTCCTATTAGGATAGCCGCTAGAAATGGGCATCTTGAAATTGTACAATTTCTGGCCGAAAAAGGTGCTGACGTAGATTTTAGAGCTATGGATGGAGCCACTCCCCTTGAACATGCTGCCTCAAAAGGGCATCTTGAAATTGTGCAATATTTGATTGAGCAAGGAGCCAATGTAAATAACAAAGATAAAGACGGTGATTTTTCATTGGGAGAAGCTGCTAAACGTGGATACCTTGACATCATTCAGCTTTTAATTGACAAGGGCGCTAACCTGAATTTAAAGAATAACGACAAGAAAAATGCCTATGAACTCGCCAAAGAAAGAGGTCAGAAAAAAGCGGCCGATTTGATCAAAAAATACATGAATTAACAGATGATTCTGCATGTTGCTTGGAAGTTGGACCCAAATCTCAAGCAATTATTGTTTATAAGAACTATTTTCATTTAGAGGTTTAAGCATTTCCGCTAGAAAAAATCACTTCAATCTTTGAACTCCCATTAATTTTATGGTACTAGAGCCTCCAATTTTATAAAAAAACGTATATTCAAACCTTCATTTACGTCTACTAAATAACATATGAGCATAAATAATCCTATGCCAGCCACTGGCTTTAAGGGTCTAAGAGAAAATTGGCGTAACGACCTTACCGCGGCCATAAGTGTATCACTAGTCGCCCTCCCACTTTCTTTAGGAATTGCCGTTGCCTCGGGAGTATCTCCCATGGCAGGAATCTTGTCGGCTGTTATTGGTGGTGTAGTTACTACTTTCTTTCGAGGAAGTCATCTGGCGGTCAATGGACCTGCTGCCGGGCTTATAGCCGTAGTCTTGGGTGGTTTGATGGCATTAGACGGAAACATCAATTATGTCTTGGCCGCTGTAGTGGTCTCTGGAGCAATCCAAATGGTGTTGGGTTTGCTTAAACTAGGCCGATTCGCCAAACTATTACCTTCCTCTGTTCTTCATGGCATTCTAGCCGCTATTGGGGTTATTATCTTTGCCAAACAAGCTCATTATGCTTTGGGTACTAGCTCGAATGCGGATACCATTATTGGAACCCTTCGAGATATCATCTATAAACTCCCGGAAGCCAATCCTTATGTTTTTATGGTTTCGTTTACAGGAATTTTAGCGTTGGTATTTTACAAAAAAATAAAATATAAGTTTATTCGAGTAATCCCTGCCCCGATGTGGGTGTTACTATTGGCCATTCCATTTGTTTTTGCATTTAATTTCTTCGACGGACATAGCCTATCTTTCTTTGGAGAGAACTACGCTGTAGGACCCGAATTGCTTATTGATATTCCTTCTAATCCTCTGGAGAGTATTATGCATCCCGATTTCGGTATGATAGGAACAGGTGCCTTTTGGCTCACAGTATTGTCCATTACGACCATTGCATCCATTTTGGCATTGGCCAGCGCAAGGGCCGTTGACAAACTAGACCCGTACAAGCGCACCACCGACCTTAACAAAGACCTTATGGCAGTTGGACTCAGCACCATGGTATCGGGCGCTTTAGGTGGAATTCCAATTTCTACGGTAATCGTGCGTAGTACCGTGAATGTGAATAGCAACGCCAAAACAAAATGGTCTAACCTGTATCATGGGCTCCTTTTAGTACTCTTTGTACTCCTTCTAGCTCCTGTATTACAGAGTGTACCACTAGCAGCACTAGCGGCCATTCTAGTTCATACAGGGTTTAAACTGGCATCCCCGAAGGTGTTCAAGCAAGCCTACGACCAAGGAGTAGAGCAGCTATTGTTCCTTTCGAGCACATTGATCATTACGCTATTCACCGATCTGTTATACGGAATCATTGGAGGTATTCTAATGACCTTGGTATTGCATATGCTGTTGGCCAAAGTTGGATTCCTTCGTTTTTTCAAGATGATTTATAGATCAGGCACAAAGGTGTATTGTCAAGAAAATGGCACTTACGACATTAAATTAAAAGGAGTTGCCAATTTCTTATATGCATTGAAACTTGATAAACTTCTCAATGAAATTCCAAAAGGGTCCGTGGTACGCATCGATATGTCACAAACGCGTCTTGTTGACCTGTCTATTATGGAAAATGTTATCGAATTCAAGCGTATTCATGATAACGATGGTGGAGATGTAAAATTAATAGGACTGGATAACCACGTGGCATCTACGAGTCATAATCGAGCCTTAAAAATTGTGACTGGTCGTGTAAAAAAGAAAATCAGTCAGCGGCAAATACGCTTGCAAAAAATAGCCATCGCCAATGGTTGGTCGTTTGAACGTGAAGTAGATTGGAATACTTCCTATCTGCGGAATTTCCGTTTCTTCGATTCTCGTCCCATCGAGATGAAAAGCAACTGCTTGCAAGGTGTTGACCAAGAAAATAATGCCCAATGGGAAATTGCAGACATCGTGTTTGACGAAGGGGCTATGTTAGCCCTTGAGGTATACCAAACTACGGTTCATGTTGTGCGACTTCCTACACGCATTCCAAGATTCATTATTGATAAAGAAGGGCCTTTTGATAAGATCTTTCAACGTGTTAAGGCCTTATCGGGATCTAGCGGCGATATCAATTTTAAAAGCCACAAGAAGTTCTCCAATAAACTCCAATTGAGTGGCGAAGATGAAGAAGACATTCGCACTTTTTTCAATGTAGATCTTATTCGATTTTTAGAGGAAAATGAAATTCATCATATCGAAAGTAACGGGGAAGCCCTAATGATCTTCAAGTACTTGCACATTGCACGTACCGATGAAGTCCAGAATATGTTGGCATTTTCACATAGCTTACTCACTCATATGAATCTGAAGGCTCAGGCGAGTGTACTTTCAGAATAACAAATAGATAACTCTGATAATTCTTATAACGTATGATCGATCATTCGCGGTAGAATGAATCAAGCACATCTTTCATAAAATCTAACGCAGCTCCTACGGTTATATCTTCGGGTAACTCAGCACTGTCCTTCTCTCCCACAGCACAAGCGGCATGTAAAATAGCTTTCTGCAAGTCATTCAAAGGGTGTGAAAGGTTGTTTTCAACTTCAGTCTCTGGCTCTGGTTTGCATGCAATATAAGGAGTAAATGTTGGCCACTCACAACCCGGGCGGGGTTTGTCTCTGGTAAACACATCCAAGAAATCTGGTGCCGATTTATCCCTATTGGTTAATGGTCCGAAGCCCCATTTCATGCCAAGTGTTTTCAGCATAGACGTGTGTTGCATTTGAGAATTCATAATCTGTCCAGGTTCGATATAGGCCGAGACCATAATGGTTGACACCCTAACACCAAGTCTATCAAAAGAAAAGCCCATCTCCCCTATCAAATTATCTGGCGATGTTGCACACTTAGGGGGTGAGACATGATCAAAACAACCACCATGCTCGTCATACGTAATAGTCAACAGGGTATTTTCTGAATTACTCTTGCCAGGTTCTTTATTACTACAATCTTTATGTGAATTACTCTCGCACGATTCTTTACAACCCGAATCCCGAATCGCCTCGTACACCTCATTGATCAAACATTCACCGGCACTTACGGTAGATCTTTGTGTAAAACCAAGGATTTTTATGGGAGGGTGTTGATCGTTATGATTAAAAAACAGCCTAGGTTCCACGAATGAATAGGCAGGTAGGTTTCCGTTAGCCACGTCATCATAAAACTCCTCCATATGTCTAAAATGCAATTTTCTATTGTGCTTAAAGAACGGCCAAAGTTGTTTAAAATGAATGAGCAAGGTAAGCGGAAAGAAATCGGTTTTATCGTAATAAATAACCCACGGAATGTCTTTCTCTTCCAAACTAGTAAAAATAGTCTTGGCATCATAATCCAGCCATTTTCCATAGGGCGCATTGACCACTTGTCCATTGGAAGTGGCTGCGTTAAAAAAAGATCGGTTGCAAAAGGTTTGACTTGGTACCGCACAGTGCCATTTGTCAAAAACCGCAAAATTAGTAGCCAAACCAGACATAACTGGCACCTTCTCTGTGGGAAAACAGTTCATGATAATGCTATACTCCTCACGTGTAGGTCGTCTCTCAAAGATACCTTTGGTGGCAATGTAGTTATCGTAATAGTCCTGTACAAAACCATTCATGGGAGCCGGATAGGGTAACTCATTACAGAGCACAGTATTAGGCGTGCCATCAGCAGGTTGATTATACGGAGGCTGAAAGTTTTTGTCAGAATGCTTAGAATGGGTGTGGTCCTTATACGCATTGCTCGTTGGAGCAACCACATTATATAATTGTGTATTTACGTGGGGGAAGTACTCTCCTGGATCTGGATTTGGATAATCCATCTTCTGCGTTGGAGAGACAAACACGGGCCCTTCATCTGCCCCGTCTACCGGCTTTCCATTCCAACTTATCGGTGCTGGATTCGACAGGTTTTTACCTACCACACCATCCACCTTGTCGGATAGATATCCTAATATGTTATCAAAAGAACGGTTTTCCATCATGAGGACAACCACATGATCAAAACAGTCAAGTTTACTAGCATCTCCCATAGCTATATAATTTTATGACGTTATTATTTTCAACTAAAGTTACTTATTTTAATTCATTATAAAGTTTAAAAAATCAATTAGCTCCTTTTAAAATCTGCAAGAACGCACAATGGATCGAATAAAATTGGGATAGAATTTGTAGGTTTGATATGTAGGAACTTTTTCTTCATATCATACTATGCAGAAATCCATAAATCAACCGTTTATGAAAAAATACATCATAGGTATTATTGTACCCCTTGTAGCGATAATAGCTTGTCAGGATAAAGAACATCAGCCTGAGAAAACCACTGTCGAACCTCAAGATCAACTTTCAAATAGTGTAATCATTGATCTTACTCATGATTTTTCAGAAGAAACTGTTTACTGGGTCACGGCTAAGGAATTTGAATTGGATATTGTGGCGGCAGGAGATACAGACAATGGCTATTATTATTCGGCGAACAATTTTGAAACCGCAGAACATGGTGGTACACATATAGATGCGCCCATTCACTTTTCGAAAACGGGACAGACAGTGGATGAGATTCCACTTGAAAAACTTATAGGACAAGCTATTAAAATTGATGTTTCGGCTCGAGCTATCAATTCGCCCGATTATTTAATAACTGTTGACGATCTTACAAACTGGGAAACTGCTGAAAACATGCAAATCCCAGCCGGAAGTATTGTGTTGTTAGAGACAGGTTTCTCAACCTATTACCCCGATAAATTGAAATACTTGGGTACTGAAGAACGTGGAACCGAAGCTGTAGCTCAATTGCACTTTCCTGGACTTTCTCCAGAAGCCGCCGAGTGGTTAGTTAAAAACAGAAACATACATGCCATTGGCATAGACACACCAAGCATAGATTACGGACAATCAACGCTTTTTAAAAGCCATGTCATCTTACTTTCTGAAAACATTCCTGCTTTTGAAAACCTAACCAATCTGGATCAGCTTCCAAATACAGGCTTTAGCGTTATAGCATTGCCCATGAAGATCAAAGGTGGCAGTGGTGGCCCATTGCGTATTATTGGACTGATACCTACTGAATAAGAACGTGTGATCCTTCCTCTTGACCATACAAACGAGCTAATAGCACATAAGATTTATAGTGTTTTTCAGGCTTCTTATGCCGTTGAAGCTCAAATCTTAAAGGCAGTGAACTTTCCTCCCTTACAAAGAACGGTTCCCCATTTTCTGAGCAGCACAACCTCATTTTATGGGGCCTGGGAAGACACAGCGCTTAGTGGCGTTGTAGAGATACTTTCCGAAGGCCAAAAAACACACATTCAAAGCCTAGTTGTTCATCCTGATCATTTTCGAAAAGGTATTGGACGGGGGTTGGTCGTCTATGTTTTGCAGCGGTATTCTTCACAGATATATACGGTAGAAACGGGTGTTGATAATGGCCCCGCAATCGCTTTATATCAAAATTTCGATTTTAAAGAGATCCATCAATGGGATACAGATCACGGAATTCGAAAAATTAGGCTTGAACGAATATCTTGATAGGCAGTTACGACTAACCCTTTGGACATTTTGAAAGTACTTGTTCCACATTTCGTCTACAGTAAGTAACAACTTTCAAAAACAACTTTCATGCGTAGTACACGAATATGCTTTTTCAGTTTTATTTTCCTGATGGGAATAGGATACGGGCAACAAGCCAATCACGCAACACCTAAAAAAAGAGGTACCCCAGTGGGTATTTCAGCGAAGGAAACAGCCACTATCAATTTGTACAACAACGTTATCAATTCGGTCGTTACCATCTATACTTCATCTAGCAGCTATTCGGCCAAAGGCCCGAAAGAAAATCAAGGGTTGGGTTCTGGTGTAATTATTTCTGGGGAATGTCATATTCTAACGGCGGCCCATGTGGTTGATGGTTCTTCAAAGATTATGGTGAAAACCTATGACGGAAAACTACGTGAGGCAACTGTGCTTTTCAGCGAAAAAACAGCCGATATTGCCTTACTCAAGCTAACCGTAGAAGACAGTAATTTGCCACACGCCAAATTAGGAGACTCCAACAATTTGGCCGTTGGACAAAATATCTATGCCATTGGTAGTCCTTACGGTCTTGAAAACTCATTTTCATCGGGTATTATTTCGGCCTTTCGAAATTTCAATAAGATCTATGACGGATCTGTGGGCGTAGAATTCATTCAAACAGATGCGGCTATCAACTCTGGAAACAGTGGCGGCCCTATTTTTAATTCAAACGGGGAAGTCATTGGTATTGCATCCAGTATTTTAACCGTATCTGGCGGATTTCAAGGAATTGGTATGATCGTAGCGATAAATACAGCCAAAGACCTGCTTGCCTTTGAGGATCGGCCTTGGATTGGTATTGAAAGTATTTTGGTTACCAAAGAAGATCTTTCTACCCTCTTCAATATTAATGAAGAAGGCGGATTACTCATTCAAAAAGTAGCTCAAGGAAGTCCGGCAGACAGCGCTGGTTTAAAAGGGGGCTCGATACCTGCGAATATTGGCGGTCGTGAAATTTTGTTAGGTGGCGATATTATTTTAGAGTTAGGCCAACAAGTTGCTTGCCATCTCGATTGTTTGCGGCATGCCAGTGAAGACCTTAAAAACGAAAGTATCGTGCAAGTGCGATACCTTCGTCGTGGAAACAAGTTTGTGACCAATGTGGATATTTCCGAAGTACGAAAAAACTTTCTCTCTTTAAAGAATTAGTACATATGCACGTTTGGATCTCACTTTGAGACTTCAAAAAATTTGTATCTTTAACCATAACTCCCTGATTGTATCTCTACTCGTAGAGATGTGTTGGGGAATTATTTATTCATTTAACTAGATACTCATAGAGGCCACTGGTTTCTACCATCAACTAAAATTATGAACGAGACAGAATATTTAGAACAGCGCGTAGAAGATCAGATAAAGTGGTACGGTAAAAAAAGTGCGAGAAACAAAAAATGGTTTCGAATTTGTCAATTTGCGCAGCTACTCATGGCGGCCTTAATAACGCTTTCGGGCATGACCGAAATCACCAATGACGAGTCGGTTCGCATAGCGGTACCTATTATTGGAGCATTAATTGCTATTATTACAGGCATCGTTGGGCTTTATAAATTTCAAGAAAATTGGCTTGAATACAGAACAACGGCCGAATCTTTAAAGCATGAAAAGTTCTTATTTATGACCAAAAGTGTTCCTTATGATACCAAGGAACCTCTAAATAAGTTTGTGAATGAAGTAGAATCCATTATCTCCAAGGAAAACACAAACTGGTCGCAATACATGCGCAAAGCATTGAAGGATAAAAAGCTGCCGGAATCTTAGATGAATTATTTGTAACACCTCTACTCTAAATTTCTCATCCGAATAAATAACTTGACAAAAAACCAATTATATTTTTATTAGTTAGGATTCCTTACTATATTTGTATCAATAAAATATTAATCTAATTATAATTACAATGAAAAAATCAATTTTTTACCACGCGGGATGTCCCGTTTGTATCAGTGTAGAACACGACATCTTAGATTTAATTGGAGCGTCCAATATTGAAGTCGTGCACCTTGGTGAGCATGGCTCCAGAATTATAGAAGCAGAACAAGCCGGTGTTACTTCTGTTCCCGCTCTGGTAACTCCTAACGGAAATGCGCTACATATCAATTTTGGAGCTTCTATGGCCGATTTAAAATCTTAATTTTTAATTCATGTAGTTAGGATTCCTAATTTTATAGAATCTAACTACGTAAAACAAACACACTATGAAATCATTCTTTTTAGTATCAATTATTATCCTCCTGGGTTCTATTACCACTTCTTTCGCTCAAAAAAGTCAATACAGCAATGCCGACTTCGATATTCAAGGCGTCACTATCACTCATGACACCGAACTTGGCATCACTATTTGGAAAATTAATGTCTTAGGAACCGCAGGAAAAACAACACCCTCCAAGGTGGGGCAATTAGACGGTGCTCCGGTGCTGGGTTATGTATTTCCAACTAGCTTACAGCCTACCGATGTTGGCTTTAATGAAACAGCGGGCATTGTGGCATTAGCCTTAACGTCCCATCCTGATTTTGATGATACTCCGTTGTGGGATGAGAATAGTGACGCAATATTCGATAACGATGGAGTCATCTGGCATCCACACTGGGTCATATTAGTTCAAGATGAACGCGTAGCTGGTGGGTTTTCGGTAAAGCAATTTCAAAAAGACGACGCAACCATTGTATTACCGCCTACCAACCCAGGTATGCCCATGTATATGGATTCTCCAGGATATCCCGTAACTCCAGTAAAGAAAACCATAACTGTAGTCGTTCCTGACTATCGCATAAACAATCGTGCAGATTTTAATTACGATGCCGTGACAGCTTTCATGAAAGTAAACACAAGTAATTCTGAACTTCCTATGCTTGGAGTATATGAGGTGTTTAGTATTGCTAGTGGCGATCTTTCCTTACCCTACCAAATAAAACGATAATTATGAAAGTATCCGTTTGGGACACCTATGTACAAAGAGAAGATGGGAAACTCATGCATTTTGACATTCTGGTTCCTAGTGATCTCACAGATGAGAAAATCGTCTATACTTATGGAATGAATTACCTTAATTCGAAACCATTCGCGACACAAAGTCTCACTTCCAAGGAATGCACCTTTTGTCACATAGAAGAAGCTCCAGAAGAAGTCATTCAGCAAATTAACACCATTGGATATGCTATAATAGAGATGGAACATTGTGATCCTTTTAATTAGGATTACTAACTTTGCCTGTCGGAAGACCTTATCTTTCGGCGGGCTCTTAGTATGGGAAACAACATTTTTGATCCAAACAAACAGAACGACCATGTTTCTAGCAAAATTGTAGCCGGACTGGAACGTATTTCTGAAGTTTTCAAAGTACTACTTTGGGAAAAAGCGAAGTTGGTAGGATTGAGTCCGATTCAAATCCAAATACTCATTTTTGTTGCCTACCATAAAGAAGCATTGTGCAATGTGAGTCATCTAGCAAGGGAATTCAACCTCACTAAGCCTACCATTAGTGATGCCGTGCGCATACTAGACAAAAAAGAATTAATTATCAAAGATTTCTCTAATGTCGATCAACGAAGTTATTCCATTCGCATCTCTCCTACTGGTGAAAAGATAGTTCAGGAAACGGAAGACTTTGCCAATCCGTTACAGAACAAACTCTCTAGCTTTAATGCTACAGAGCAAAAACAACTTTTTCAAACATTAAGTAAATTAATCTACCAGCTCAATCGTAGTGGCATTCTCACTGTGCAACGTACTTGTTATGGTTGTACATTTTACGAAAAGGCTTCAAACGGTGATTATTGCAATTTATTGAAAAAAGACCTCCTTAGTTCTGATATACGATTGGATTGTCCTGAGTTTCAAGAGCAGTCTCACTAATATCACAAGAATAGATACTGAATTAATCTTCACAGCGCAACCCAATCAATCAAATCTCGTCTATAAAGAAAAAGCTATGAAATACGTATTTCTATGGGTCGTAGTAATCAGCCTTTGCATCAGCGCATGCAACAGTGACGATGATAACATTCAAACACATATTGACACTCAATTGGAAGCTTCTTGGGACATGACCCGTTATTCCTTTTTTACCTCATCCAATCCAGTGTTTGAGACAGGAGATGTTACCTGGACCTTTGATAATGACACAAACAAACTGACCATTGTAAATAACATACTGCATCTCTTTCCTTATCTACCCCCTAGTGGCACCTACACTTTTTCTACTTTCAACACCAATAAACTGCGAATTACCAGAATCAATTTAGAAAACTATGAATATAGGTTCGATGACAACGAACTCGTACTCACCTATGAAGATGATCCAGAAATTGCAGACGATGAGTTGGGCATTAGATTTACGCGCTTGTAAATCGGGGGCATTGACAAACTGTTTCAAAATACCTATCTTGTTATATATCTGAAAAGACATGGAGACAACAACAAGTATATATAGTAGGAAAGAAATTCTAAAAAACTTCTTTAATGGTGCTTTCTTAACTGCGGAAATCATACAGCGTACCATTGCGTCTATGCTTGCTAAAGATGAACTGGATGCTGTGAAACAAACTCATTTTGACCCTACAGCTTCGGACATAAAAAAAGAACTTTTTAAAAGGTTCAGTGCGGGAAGTTTTCCAACCTCAACAGACTATCGCTTTTGGATTGATAACATGATGAATCTAAGAGATGACTCCCCTCCTAATGAAAGTGCGCTAAAAACTAAAGAAGAATTGAAAGCCATATTTGCCCCAGAAAGTTTGACTACTTCGAATGATTACCACCTATTTATTAACTCCATGGTTAATTGGTATGATGATAGCGCCTTTATAGGGTGAATTACTGAATTTCTATAAAAAACAACTATTTTTAGGTGCCTCTATCTAATTTTATAAAATATCTCTTATGAAATACATACTTTTCAGTTTAACATTTTTTGTTTCACTCCATATGGCGCAATCGCAAAACTACACCAAGGAAGAAATGGCATCCATTCAGGGCTTTTTAGAAAAATTTCAAGGCGCTGCTGAAGCAAAAGACAGCGCTTTGTTGGAACAGCTTATTGCGCCCAGTTCGGTAACCGGAGAAGACCTAAGAGCAATTACGATACAAGAAGTGCTAAAAAGCGATGAATCAAATACAGGTGATTTCTCTTTTTCATTAAAAGCCTTTGATCTAATAGTAGATTCACTCTATGTCAAGTTCACTCCTATTTCACCAGACTTACAGAATATGTTGAAAAAGCAATCAGAGTTTGCCATCTTGAATGAATTGACCCCCTCTCAAATACCGCTCTTCGATTATAAGGATGCTCATATTATACTTATTTGGCAGGATAAAGATATTAAACTGCTCTTTTGGGAAGGGATGAATAAATTACTGCATTAAAACGCCCCGCCATCGTCCAGCTCCCTTAACAACTCTTTAAGAAAACTTTCACAGTAATTACGTACATTAGAAATCTTAAAAAACACTAGCATGCGTAACCGTATTTTTACCCTTCTAATGGGAATGCTTCTTGTAGCTCCCACCTTCGCTCAAAAAAAAACCAAAGACTCCAAAGATGACACCAAATGGGATGTTGCAAACCCTGGAGCCGATTTTGGATACACTGCTCACACCTTTACAACAGATGAGGGTACTTGGATGAACCTGGATGTAAGTCCAGATGGTAAGACCATTGTCTTTGATATGCTAGGTGATATTTATACAATTCCTATTTCTGGAGGAAAGGCCACTGCACTGCGTACTGGAATTCCTTTTGAATTACAACCTCGATTTAGTCCGGATGGAACCAAGATTTCATTTACCAGTGACGCCGGAGGGGGTGATAACATCTGGGTGATGGATGCCAATGGCGCTAACGCAAAACAGGTGACCAAGGAAAGTTTCAGACTGTTAAACAATGCAGCTTGGACACCCGATGGTAATTTCTTAGTTGCCCGTAAGCACTTTAGCTCACAGCGTAGTTTGGGAGCTGGTGAAATGTGGCAATATCATGTTACTGGCGGTAGCGGATTCCAATTAACCAAACGTAAAAACGATCAGCAGGATGTAAATGAACCTTTTATTTCTCCCGATGGCAAACATATGTATTATAGCGAAGATGTATACCCTGGAGGGTTTTTTCAGTATAATAAAAATCCGAATCAGCAGATCTACGTGATCAAACGCTATGATTTTGAAAATGGGAAGACGCAAACCATAACTGGAGGTCCCGGTGGTGCCGCGCGCCCAACGATCTCACCGGATGGCAAGAAACTAGCATTTATTAAACGAGTACGTACCAAAACAGTATTGTTTATTCATGATCTGGAAACAGGCGAAGAATGGCCTTTGTATGATGGTCTTAATAAAGATCAGCAAGAAGCCTGGGCAATCTTCGGAATCTATCCCAACTTTAGCTGGATGCCAAACAATGCTGACATTGTCTTTTGGAGCGGAGGAAAAATACACAAAGTTAATGTGCAAACACTCCAAGTAAACAATATTCCCTTCTCGGTAGACGTTTCCATAGACCTAGCAGATACAGTTCATTTCTCCAATTCAATTGAAACTGATATCTTTACACCGAAAGTTATAAGACAAGCGGTTACATCTCCTAATGGAAGAACACTTGTTTTTAATGCACTTGGATATCTTTGGAAAAAGACATTGCCAAATGGCAAACCAACGAGATTAACAAACGGCACCGATTTTGAGTTCGAACCTTCCATCTCCCCAAACGGAAACGATGTAGTTTTCGTTAGCTGGAACGATCTTGAGAAAGGTGCCCTTTTTAAAGTGCCTATCAATGGTGGCACACCTCAAAAGCTTACTTCAGAAAAAGGAATATATCGTACTCCTTCCTATGCTCCTAGCGGACAACAAATTGTTTTCAGAAAAGAGAATGGAAATACAGATCAAGGGTTTACACATACTAAAAACCCGGGTATTTATACAATGAATACTAATGGCGGAGCATCAAAAAAAATAATCAATAAAGGAGAGTATCCAACCTTCACGAGCGATGGAAAACGAATTTTCCTACAAACTGGAGGCACTTACTTTGGAAATCTCACCAAGAAATTAATCAGTGTTAATTTAGATGGAGCAGACGAAAGAGAGCACATTTCTTCCAAATACGCCAATCGTCTTGTTCCAAGTCCTGATAACAAATGGATTGCCTTTACGAACCTACATAAGGTCTTCGTGGCTCCTTTGGTTATGAATGGAAGTTCTATAAACCTAGATAATAAGAGTGGTTCGGTTCCAGTCTCACAAGTGGCAAAAGATGCAGGAATTAATATTCATTGGTCTCCAGATAGCAAAAAAGTGATGTGGACCTTGGGCGATGAGTACTTTAGTAACGAATTAAAAAACCGCTTCACCTTCTTACCAGATTCTCCTGAAGAAACACCTGAAATGACCACTACAGGTATAAAAGTTGGGTTGACAGCTCCCGTTGATAAACCATCGGGACGTATTGCATTTACAAATGCCCGTATCATTACCATGGACGGTGATAAAGTGATCGAAAGCGGTACCATTGTTATTAATCAAGACAAAATTGAAGCGATAGGTGCTTCTGTCAATATTCCATCAGATGCCAAGGTATATGACGTACAAGGCAAAACCATTATGCCGGGCTTAGTAGACTCGCATGCTCATATTGGGGCCTTCCGTTATGGATTGACAGCGCAACAAAATTGGCAATTTATGGCCAATCTGGCATTTGGAGTAACCACCGCGCACGATCCTTCGGCCAACACCGAAACGGTATTTACCCTTTCAGAATTACAAAAAAGCGGAGCTCTTGTAGGGCCGCGCCTCTACTCCACCGGATTTATTTTATATGGAGCCGATGGTGACTTTAAAGCTCTTATTAATAGCTTGGACGATGCCCGTAGTAGCATTCGCCGAACCAAAGCATTTGGTGCTCAGAGTGTAAAAAGTTACAATCAGCCACGCCGCGAACAACGACAACAAGTATTACAAGCTGCCAGAGAATTGGGAATCAACGTAGTCCCTGAAGGCGGCTCCACTTTTTTCCATAATATTAGCATGGTGATTGATGGACATACAGGTGTAGAACACAACATTCCTGTGGCTCCTGTGTATAAGGATATTTTGGAAGTCTGGGGTAAAAGCGGCACGGGCTATACGCCCACACTTATAGTAAACTATGCCGGATTAAACGGTGAATATTATTACTACCAACGTGACAACGTATGGGAGAACGAAAGGCTATTAACGTTTACACCACGTAGAATTATAGATGGACGTTCTCGTCACAGAACGATGGTTCCTCAGGAAGAATACGAAAATGGTCATATTAAAGTGTCTTCAACGGCTAAGGATTTAACTGATGCAGGTGTAAAGGTTAATATGGGAGCCCATGGCCAATTACAAGGCTTAGGAGCACATTGGGAAACTTGGATGCTCAAACAAGGAGGAATGACCAATATGGAAGCTTTGCAGGCTGCAACTATTAATGGCGCCAATTATATTGGAGCCGGTAATGATATTGGCTCGTTGGAAGTGGGTAAGTTGGCAGACCTAATTGTATTAACCTCGAATCCTCTAGTGGATATTGAAAATACACAGACCGTAGAAATGGTTATGGTAAACGGGCGTTTGTACGATGCGACTACCATGAATGAAATTGGAAACCGAAATAAAGAACGGAGACCTTTCTTCTGGGAATTGAATAATTACAACCAAGCATTTCCATGGCACGAAGAGACTCAAAGTTTTATGTATGGCGGGTGTGGATGTCATGCTACTAAGCATTAAAATAGCCTATGCCTATAAGAGCCTATTGGCAGTATTATAAGGACTTAGCCCCGTTCGTTTTTGCATTTTCTATAATAAGTGTGGCGCTCACTGGTGTTATCTGGGGCTTTGCACTCCATGCCACTCTGGGTATAATCTTTGGCCTCATTGGCTTTTCAACCTTTAAAAAAGAGGAATACTATTTCTATTATAATATGGGGCTTACTCGAAAGAAATTGACAGCCACTGCTTTTGTGATCAACATCTTATTAGGCCTTCCATTTTTCACGATACTTTTACTTTTTTTTCTTCTCGTTTTTGGCGGTACTTCAATTACATAGCGCCCACAAATCCTTTCGCAAAAAGGAAGTACTAACCAATGTCTCTTTTACCTTGGAAACAGGTGATATTATGGGCATTTTTGGAAGAAATGGCTCGGGTAAATCCACACTCATGAAAATGATGTTTGGAACCTTGAAGGCAGACCACCTAATCATGTCTTTGGACGGTAACACCATAGCGTCTTCAAATGTTATTGCAGAAAAGATTATTGGCTATATTCCACAGCATCCTTTTTTACCAAAATATAGTAAGGTGCGCGATCTTATTCCAATGTATTTTTCTTCGGAAAAGCAACAAGACGCCTTATTCTATGATCCTTTTATTGCAAAAATTGCGGCTAAAAAAGTAAATTCCCTTTCCTTGGGAGAATCCAAATACCTGGAGGTATTATTAATAGGAAATCAAGACCATCCGTTCCTGATTATGGATGAACCATTTTCTATGGTAGACCCCCTTCAGAAAGAAGCTATTAAAGAGTTTCTAAAAACCATCTCTACTTCAAAAGGAATCATTATTACGGACCATTATTACAATGATGTTTTGGACATCACTTCCAAAAATATTGTCATAAAAGATGGAGAAAGTTTTGCAGTGAAGCACACTGAAGACCTGAAGAAAATGGAGTATCTTTCACGTAGTTGAAGGTTGAAAATAACAAAACAACGATTAAAATAAATGTATCTAGCCCAATTTAACATAGCTGAAGCCCTTGCGGATGACAACAGTCCAGTGATGGCGGATTTTTTCAGCAATATAGATCGTATTAATGCCATTGCAGATAACGCCCCAGGTTTTATTTGGAGACTCACCGATGATGCGGGTGAAGCATCCTCTTCCATACGACCCTTTGATTCTGAGTTTGTTTTGGTAAATATGTCCCTTTGGAAGAATCGGGAATCTTTGTTCAATTTTGTATACCACTCAGATCACCTTGAAATCTATAAACGTAAGAAAGAATGGTTTCATAAAGTGCCCAAAATGCACATGGTGCTTTGGTATGTGGCCGAAGATCACATTCCAAGTTTAGAAGAAGCTATGGAACGATTGGAGCATTTACGCACACATGGGGAGGCGCCGTATGCCTTTAGTTTTAAGAGCTCATTTACACCCTGAGATAGGATTTTATTTATAAACATGATGTGACTTTTTTTAAAAGTCTGTGTCTAACCAATAAAAAGGAGGATGGCGAAGTAGGTTGAATAATCAAAATTCGTATCTTTAGACTATTAACACTAAAAATTATCACAATGATTAAAGCAAAGTACCAGAGTGTTCTGGATTTAGGCGAGAAGTTAAACATTCAAAATGGTAACGTGCAAGAAGAAGCTGGACAATTGAAAGTTTGGGGAACGGCTGGAACACCCTATGAAAAAAACCTTATTTGGGACGAGATAAAGCGTGTTGGAGGAGATGAGCCTTCAGATATCATGGCAGATATTCAAGTGGCAGACGAGACCGTATACCACCGTCATACTGTAGCAAGTGGTGAGTCTTTAAGTAAAATTGCAAAACACTACTACAAAGACCCAATGAAGTACAGCGCGATTTTTGACGCGAATAGAAATATCCTTAATAACCCGGATATGATTCATCCTGGTCAGGAATTAATAATTCCGAACCCGTAAATAGGAACGAATTATACGATAAATGCAACGCGGCTTTTGATTACCTCAAAAGCCGCGTTTTTTTGTTTGCATATTTCCGCCCGAAGTGGAATCTACAATCCGCTTATATAACTTCCGTAGACATCCTTAAAATGCAACCCATCTCCCAGGTTAAACTTGCTTAGTTTCTTATATTCGACCAAGGCCCATAGGACAAATTCTTTCAAGAAATAGGTGTCCTGTTTAGCAACGTCAGGTTGATGTTTTCGCACGAGATCATCCAGAGGTACAATCCTGTTTAATTCTGCTTCATATTCATCTTGCGTAAGTGCATCTAACAATTCAAAGCCATTTTCTTCAAAAAACCAACCCACAATCTCCTCATAAGGATCTAAATCTCCTTCTTTTTGAAGTTTTTCTATCTTCGGAAAGTACGCTTCAAATTGTGATTTCACGGCATTGGCGATAAGCTGTTGCGCCACTTGTGCTACTCCTTCTTGCTCTCCTTCATACACCAACTCCACTTTCCCAGTAATGGCCGGAACTATACCCATAAAATCACCTAAACGCACCGAGGTGTTTGTCTCTCCGTTCTCCAGAGCTCTGCGCTCTGCCGTGCTTAATAAATTCTGAAAGGAAGTAATGCTCATACGTGCGCTAACTCCACTTTTTGAATCAATAAACTCACTTTCGCGTGCCTCAAAACTAATTTGCTCAATGATATCTTTTGCCAGTTCGGGTACATATACAGTTTCCTTTTCTTGAAGCGCTTCGCTGGTTTCCTGTTCTGTAATAGTACGCGCAATTTCAAGGTTTTCAGGATAATGGGTAAGTATTTGAGAACCTATACGATCTTTTAATGGAGTTACAATACTTCCTCTATTGGTATAGTCTTCAGGGTTTGCGGTAAATATAAACTGAATATCTAAAGGCAATCTTAATTTAAAGCCTCTAATCTGCACATCGCCTTCCTGAAGTATATTGAACAAAGCAACCTGAATGCGCGCCTGAAGATCGGGCAGTTCATTGATCACAAAAATACTTCTATTAGCCCTAGGTATCATTCCAAAATGGATCACGCGATCATCAGCATAGGTCAATTTCAGATTGGCAGCTTTTATTGGGTCTACGTCACCAATAAGATCGGCTACAGTCACATCTGGTGTGGCCAGTTTCTCAGAGAATCGATCTTCACGATGTAACCAAGTTATGGGTGTATCATCCCCCCTATCTGTCATTAATTCTCGTGCAAATCTTGAAATAGGTTGAAACGGATCATCATTGATCTCACTTCCTGCCACCACGGGAATGTATTCGTCCAACAAAGCGACCATTTGCCGAGCCAACCGTGTTTTAGCCTGCCCTCTTAGTCCGAGTAGGTTTATATTATGTCTTGAAAGAATAGCTCTCTCTAATTCGGGAATCACGGTATATTCATACCCATGAATTCCTGGAAAGGTTTCTTCCTTATTTTTTATTTTTTCAATCAAATTTGATCGTAATTCATCTTTGATGGAACGGTAGGCAAATCCGGCTTTTTTAAGTGCGCCAAAGGTTTTAATATCTGTAATCATTTGTTATATCGTCTAGATTCTTTGTATTTCTATATTTTCTTTTTCCTATTTGTTTCGTAATCGGTGAAAATCATTTCTCCCAAGCCTTTTAAGCCTGTATAAAAGGCTTTTCCCTGATTGGCTTCGGTAAAACGATCTACAAATTGCATGAGATATGGATCCTGAGCAATCATGAAAGTAGTAATTGGAATGTGCAGTTTTCTAGCCTGCGATGCCATTCCGTAGCATTTATTAACAATATGGGGATCCAATCCATTACTATTTTTATAATAGCGACCATCACGAAGTTGCATACAACTTGGTTTGCCATCGGTGATCATAAATATTTGCTTATTGGTATTGCGTTTACGGCGTAACATATCCATCGCCAATTGTAAACCTGCCACCGTATTTGTATGATACGGACCTACATTTAGATAGGGCAAGTCTTTAATTTGAATAGGCCATGCATCATTTCCAAAGACTAAAATATCTAAGGTATCTTTAGGATAACGTGTGGTAATCCATTCGGACAAGGCCATAGCCACCTTCTTTGCCGGCGTAATTCGGTCTTCACCATACAAGATCATACTATGGCTTATGTCTATCATAAGCACGGTGCTCATTTGCGCCTTGTACATGGTTTCTTCAACCACTAGATCATTTTCTGAAAGGGTAAATTCATCCAATCCGTGGTTGATCTGGGCATTTTTCAAACTTTCTGTCATAGAGATGCGTTCTAATGCATCACCAAATTGATAGTTTCTAAACTCACCTGCCTGTTCATCTCCTGTACCCGTATATTTAGTTTTATGGTTTCCGACACCGCTTCGTTTAAGTTTTCCGAAAATTTGATCCAAGGCTCTCTTTCGTAGAGCTCGTTCTGTTTTTTCAGTAATACGTATCCCTCCGCTACCATCTGGTTTAATCTCTTCGCGTATATACCCTTTCTCTTTAAGGTCTTCTATAAAGTCGTCTATGGTATAATCGTCCGTGGTTAGTTGATATTCCTCATCCAATTGCCGCAACCAATCAATGGCTTCATCAAAATCACCAGACGTATGCGTAATAAGCTCCTGAAAAATTTCAAAGAGTTTATCAAATGGAGATTGTTCTTTGGGCGTATGCTTTGTGAAAATAAATCCTGTAGGCCGTATTTTCTTATTCATTCCTTAAAAATACTACATTTCGTATTAAATATAGCTGTCTTAACACCTCTTTAAGAGATGCCATCTAACATTTTACTACCTTTAAGAAATTATAAAATCGCATAGTTTTTTAATCTCAATTTCCAATCAAAAAAAGATGAAAAAATTACTCTTCCTTGCGTTGCTATGTGCAGCAACCACACTTACTGCTCAAAATTTTTCAATGGATGTTCTAAAAGACATGAAACCTCGGAATATAGGTCCGGGCGGAATGTCTGGTCGTGTTACGGCAATTGATGTTGTCCTAAACAATACAGATGTTATGTATGTAGGTACAGCCTCTGGTGGTTTATGGAAATCTACCAGCGGAGGTATTAAATGGAAACCTGTCTTTGACAACGAAGACACTGGATCCATTGGAGCGGTTGCCGTGCAGCAGTCAAACCCATCCGTTATTTGGGTAGGAACTGGAGAAGGTAACCCTCGTAATAGTTTAAATGGCGGTTATGGAATCTACAAATCACTTGATGGTGGTAAAACATGGAACTCCATGGGCCTCGAGGAAACGAGGCATATCCATAGGGTTATTATTGACCCAACCAATCCAGATGTGGTCTATGTGGGTGCCATTGGTTCTCCTTGGGGCGAACACCCAGAAAGAGGTGTTTACAAAACCATTGATGGCGGCAAAAGCTGGAAAAAAATTCTATTTGAAAACAATAAAACGGGAGTTGCCGATATGGTAATGGATCCCTCCAATCCCAACAAACTTTTTGTAGCCTTATGGGAACATAAAAGAGACCCCTGGTTTTTTAACTCTGGAGGTGAAGGTTCTGGAATATACGTTACACATGACGGCGGTGACACTTGGGAAAAAAGAACGGATAAAGACGGCTTACCAAAAGGAAATCTGGGGCGTGTAGGTTTGGCTATTGCTAAAAACAAACCAAACATTGTATACGCACTGGTTGAGGCTAAAAAGAACGCCTTGTATAAAAGTACCGATGGCGGATTCAATTTTAAAAAGATCAATGACAAGAGTGATATTGGAAACAGGCCATTTTATTATTCTGAAATTTATGTAGACCCACAAAATGAAAATCGTGTATTTAGTGTTTTCACTTATGTGAATGTCTCTGAAGATGGTGGTAAAAACTTCACTCAATTAATGCCTGCCTATGGTGTAGATAATGGAGTGCACCCAGATCACCATGCCTGGTGGATACACCCTGAAGATGGTAGTTTTATGATTGATGGAAACGATGGAGGTATGAATATCACCCATGATGGTGGTAAGACATGGCGTTTTATTGGAAACCTTCCTGTAGCACAGTTTTATCATATTGCGGTTGATAATGAATTTCCCTACAATGTGTATGGCGGTATGCAGGACAATGGAAGCTGGCGAGGACCTGCTTATGTTTGGAGAGCACAGGGAATTCGGAATTCATATTGGCAAGAAATTTCTTTTGGAGATGGTTTTGATGTAGTTCCAGATCGTGATGATAGCCGCTATGGATGGAGTATGAGTCAGCAGGGGTTTGTAAGCAGGTATGACTGGCAAACTGGAAATAATTACATTGTTAGACCAACACATTCTGATCCGGATGTCTTATTAAGATTCAATTGGAACTCGGCTATAAACATTGACCCTTTTAATAATAGTACCATTTATTTCGGAAGTCAGTTTGTGCATAAAAGCACGGACAAGGGGTTGACATGGGACGTAATATCTCCCGATCTAACTACCAATGATCCTGAAAAACAAAAGCAAAGCGAGAGCGGTGGTTTAACTATGGATGCTACAGGAGCTGAAAATCATACGACCATCTTGGTCATTGAGCCCTCTCCTCTTGAGCAGAATATGATGTGGGTTGGTACAGATGACGGTCGCGTGCACTATACACAAAACGGAGGTCAAAGCTGGACAGATGTTTCGAACAATATTAAGGGACTGCCCGCAGGAAGTTGGATTGCACAAATAAAAGCTTCCAACAAACGACAAGGAGAAGCATTATTAATTGCAAACGATTACAGACGCCACAACTATACACCTTATGTATACAGAACAACCGATTATGGCCAAACATGGCAGCGTATTGCAGATGGTAATGATGTGAAAAGTTATGCATTGAGTATAGTAGAAGATCCTATTGAAAAAAATCTTTTATTCTTAGGTACAGATGACGGCCTGTATATTTCAATGAATGCTGGAGGTGATTGGAGCAAATGGACCCATGGGTTCCCTACTGTTTCGGTGAAAGATCTTGTTATTCATCCAAGAGAACATGACCTAATTATTGGAACTTTTGGTCGTGCCGCATGGGTATTGGATGACATTCGTCCCCTTCGAGCCATAGCCAAAAATCAAACGCTTTTGGCTAATGATATTCATGTTTTTGATCCACCTACCTCCTATTTATCTGCTTCACAGCAGCCTACAGGAAGTCGTTTTGGCGGAGATGCTTTGTACAACGGAGAAAACAGACCTTATGGCGCTAGAATTTCTTATTATTTTCAGAAGAAAGAAGAAGCGAAAAAAGAAGAGGAGGAAGATGGCGATGCTGAAGAGGATAGTCCAGAAAATGGGGATACCAAGGACGAAGCAAAGAATAAGCCCAGCAAGGACTCTATTTATATGAAAATATACGATGGGTCGAGATTAATACGAACACTGAAAAGAAAAATTCCGGACAGTACTGGTCTATATACGTGGCGTTGGTTTATGAATGAAGCCGGAGGTGATCGTCCTTCTCGTAGGGTTAGAAAAAGAACCAGCGAACCTGGTGGTGTAACGGTAAAACCAGGGACATACCGTATCGACATGAATTATATGGATACATCTTCTAGTACCACTATAACCGTTGCTTCAGATCCACGTCTTGACGTATCACAAAAAGGTATCAACGAAGAGTATGATAGAGCAAAGTTGCTAGAGAACATGACCCAAACCGCTGCTGATGCTGTTAAGCAATTGATTGAAAGTAAAACGGCGGCAGAAGGTTTTAGCAGCCGTATGAAAAAAGACGATAAGAAAAAGTACAAGGACGATATTAAAAACACCAAAGATATCGTTACAAAAATAGACGAATTGATCGCTTTGTATCTTGGAAAGGAAGATGACCGTCAAGGAATCACGCGTAACCCAGAAATAACAGTAATGCAGCGATTAGGAAATGCTGGATTCTATTCGCGCAGTCGTCCTAACGGAATGACCAGTACAGAAGACACCTTGTTAGAACATGCAAGAAATCAATTGAAAGATGCATTACAACAAACCAACGCTTTCTATAATGGCGATTGGAGTGAATACAAAACTAAGATGGAACAGATTTCTCTTTCATTATTTAAAGAGACAAAAAACTTTAATATCGATTAACTAAACCCGCAATTATGAAACAATATGTTTTATTTGGTATGGCAGCACTATTATTATGGAGCTGTAAGGACCAAAATACTGAAGAGACGGCCGAAGTTATTGACATAGATCAATACTCTATCGAGCAGTTTATGGATAATGAGAATGCTTTTGCCAATGGATATTCGCCTGATAAATCTCAGGTTTTGATGACCAGCAATCGTTCTGGAATTTTTAATATGTACACCCTACCAAGCAAAGGAGGTGAAGCAGTCCAAATCACTCAATCAGATAGTGCTTCTGTATTCGGAATTTCATTTTTTCCCGAAGACGATAGAATTCTGTTTAGAATGGATGGTAATGGCGATGAGATTTTCAAGATATTCATGAAAGAAGGGGATTATGTGCAGCGCTTAACGCCTGCAGAGAATGTTCGTGCGCTATTTAGAGGTTGGTCACAAGATGGCAAAAGCTTTTTCTATGGAAGTAATGAGCGTAACCCTCGGTTTATGGATCACTATGAAATGAACATTTCAGATTTTGAATCTACGTTAATCTATCAAAATGAAGACGGATTGGATTTTGGAGGCATGTCGAACGATCGACAGTATATAGCACTCACCAAAGCAGTAAATACCAACGACACTGACCTCTTTTTGATGAATACAAAAACAGGAGAAAAAACCAAGATAAATGATGTTCCCAGCGGAAATAGCCCACAAGACTTTTCTCCAGACAGCAAGTATTTTTTCTATACAACAGATGATAATTCTGAATTTAGCTACGTAATGCGCTATGATATTGCTACGGGTGAAAAAACAAAAGTTATAGAAAAGGATTGGGACATTACCAATTATTTCTTCACTCAAACTGGAAAGTATCAACTAACCTTTTCAAATGAAGATGCCAGAACGATAATGCAGGTGACCGATGTGGCTTCTGGAGAAAACGTTGAATTCCCTCAAATTGAAGGACAAGATATAAGCAGTGCGCGCTTTTCAAGAGATGACTCTAGGGCTATTCTAGTGGTAGGTGGTTCAAATAGACCTACAAATTCGTATGCGTATAATATTGCCTCTAAAGAGTATCATCAACTTACCGATGTATTAAACGACGAAATCGATCAAAGCCATTTAGTATCGGCAGAGGTGGTTCGATTTGCTTCTTTTGATGGTTTGGAAATTCCTGCCATTTATTATAAACCCAAACAAGCCACGGCAAGTGATAAAGTGCCTGCTTTGGTTTGGGTACATGGAGGTCCTGGGGGGCAATCTCGCCAAGGTTTTAATACAACCATTCAGTACTTAGTCAATCATGGGTATGCAGTATTGGCGGTAAACAATCGAGGCAGTAGTGGCTATGGAAAAACCTTCTTCCAAATGGACGATCAAAATCACGGTGATAAGGATCTTAAAGATTGTGTCGCTGGAAAAGATTGGCTCAAAACGCAAGATATTATTGACCCAGAAAAGATAGGTATTATTGGAGGTTCTTATGGTGGATATATGACCATGGCTGCACTTACCTATACACCCGAAGAGTTTCAAGTAGGAGTTAACCTATTTGGAGTTACCAATTGGTTACGCACCTTAAAAAGTATTCCACCATGGTGGGCGTCTTTTAAGGATGCTTTATACGAAGAAATGGGTGACCCAAGTACCGCAGATTCTGTGCGTTTACGTCAAATATCTCCGTTGTTCCATACCCAAAATGTAACCAAGCCATTGATCGTTTTACAAGGAGCACAAGACCCAAGAGTTCTTAAAGTAGAATCTGATGAAATTGTGGAAGGGGTTAAAAAGAATGGTGTACCTGTAGAATATGTTTTATTCGAAGATGAAGGCCACGGTTTTGTAAAAAAAGAAAATCAAATTGAAGCTTATAGTAGTATTTTAAAGTTTTTGGACAAGTATCTCAAAGGAGAAGGTCTTGAGACCATTGACGATGCTCAAACGGAAACCATTAAAATTGAATCTGATTCGTAGGAACTTACCCAAGAACGTAAATACCTTACATACTATAAAGCCATAACTTCAATACGTTATGGCTTTATTTATACCCTATATTTGTATTCGTTAGGTATTTTCTTCCAAACCGACTCACGATAAGACAACAACAACTAAAACAACATTTTATGAACCTTCAAAAAGTGACATTTCAAAACCAAGAAGGGCAAACCCTTTCGGGTAGACTTGAACTTCCTGCCAATCAACATCCTCATAACTTTGCGCTATTTGCGCATTGTTTTACCTGCAATAAAAACCTTTCAGCGATTAGAAACATAAGTAGATCATTGATATCTAAAGGCTTTGGTGTATTACGTTTCGATTTTACAGGTTTAGGAGAAAGCGATGGTGATTTTGAAGACACCAACTTTTCTGGAAATGTAGAAGACCTTATCGCAGCCTCAGATTACCTGACCGAACATCACATGTCTCCTACCCTTCTTATAGGGCATTCTTTGGGAGGTGCAGCCGCTATTTTCGCGGGTGGTCAAATACCATCTGTGAATGCCATTGCAACCATTGGCGCTCCCAGTAACCCAAAACATGTTCAACATTTATTAAGAAGTAGCTTGGAGGAAATTCGTGAAAACGGTATGGCAACGGTGAACCTTGGCGGAAGAAATTTCACCATAAAACAGCACTTTCTGGAAGATTTAGAGACCAAGTCACTTCCAGATGTGGCAAAATCACTTCGCAAAGCATTGCTAGTGATGCATTCTCCTCAGGATGAAACGGTGGGAATAAAAAATGCCGAAGAAATTTATATTGCTGCTCATCATCCAAAGAGTTTTGTTTCTTTGGACGGGGCAGATCACCTTTTGATGCGTAAAGAAGATTCGATGTATGTTGGTAACGTAATTGCAAGTTGGGCAGAACGCTACGTAACCATTCCTGAAACGGAACAGGTAGCTACCAGTCATGATGTCGTGGCCAGTTTGTCAGGAGATGCAGCCTTTCTGACACAGATGAAGGTTGGAAATCACTATATGATTGCAGATGAGCCGGAACGTATTGGTGGAAATGACTTTGGCCCAACACCTTATGAATTGCTTTCGGCGGGACTTGCCGCATGTACGGCTATGACAGTACAAATGTACGCTCGTCGCAAAAAATGGGATGTACAAAATATCGAAGTGCATATTAGTTATGACAAGAGGCATTCTGTTGATTGCCAAGATTGTGAAGACCCAACAGCCAAGATTGACACCTTCAATAAGTTTATTAAATTAGAAGGTGATTTGGACGAGAAGCAAAAAGCTCGTATTCTTCAAATCGCAGACAAATGTCCGGTCCATAAAACACTTCACAGCGAAACCCAGACAATTACAACCTTACTATAATATTATGGCAAAGACACTTACATCAAAACGGTTTGAAGTATGTGTTGAGGGGAGTCATAGTGTGCACCTCCCAGAGCAGGTGGTGCTTCCATTTGTTTCAAAGGGAATAAAACGCGTTCGAGTGCGCGCTTATCATGAAGGTAACACCTTAGATTTTCATGCGGCTCTTCAGCAACGAAAAGGAGTCTATATAATGACGTTTGGTAAAAGGTATCAAAAAGAGCTTGGGTTATACCCTACAGATTATTTTGACCTTCAGATATTTGAGGATAATTCTAAATATGGCGTAGAAATGCCCGAAGAGCTTCAGGCGGTGTTGCACAGCGATCTCGAAGCATTGAAGGTTTTTGAAAATTTTACGGACGGAAAAAAGCGTTCTATTATCTATTATATCCTTCGGTTTAAAAATTCACAGACTCGTATCAATAAAGCATTGATCATTTCAGAAAATATAAAAAGAGGTATTATAGATAGTTCGAATATCACAAAATCACATCTCTAATCGCAGGCAAGATTTCAACAAAATGTTGCCATTATTAATGAATCCTAGTACCTTTAGGAACAACTTAATGAAATAAATAAAAAATATATAACCCATGAAAAAAATAAAGTTAGGCCTATTATGCGGCGTTCTTGTACTTGCCTTTGGCTGTAAAAATGACAAAAAAAATGATGCTTCTGAAGCAACAGACAAGGTAGAAGAAGAAGTCACTAAAGAGGTTAAAGAAGTGAAAGTTATAACGTTAGATGTTGCTTTAGAATCCCGAAGCGAAAGTACTGCCGCAGGAACGGTGTACTTAAAAGATAACAATGGTACCGTTAGTTTAAGCGCTAAAATAGGAGGTTTAGATCCAGGAACGCATGCTATTCATATTCATGAGAAAGCCGATTGTTCTTCTGCCGATGGAAAATCATCCGGAGGGCATTGGAATCCTACATTTGAAGCGCACGGAAAATGGGGCGCAGCAGAAGGATATCACAAAGGTGATATTGGAAACTTTGAAGCCAATGAAAACGGCGATGGACAAATATCTTTTGAAACGGATGAATGGTGTATTGGATGCGGAGATGAAAAAAAGGATTTACTTGGTAAGGCCATTGTGGTGCATCAAGGAACTGACGACTTCACATCTCAGCCGTCGGGTGCTGCTGGGGCTCGTGTGAGCTGTGGAGGTGTTATACAATAAAGGAAGGCTTAAAACATAAAGTAAAAGCCCCACTCTCGTGGGGCTTTTTTGTGGATACAATAGCAAATGTTTCTTTTTAGGGACAACAAAATATCTTTGGTGTTTACTTTATGTTTCATTTTTCATTGCATATATACTAAGGCAAAAACAATACCAAAGTAAAAGCCCTGCTCAAAAATTTTGAACAGGGCTTTTACAATTTATATTAAAAATGCTATTGCTTTACAATTCGTTTTACAATACTTGTTTCAGCTGCATCGATCTTCACAAAATAAAGACCATTGGCCAATGCCGAAATAGAAAAATCAGCGGTATCTGTCATGGCTCTCAAATCAATTGTTTGAATAGTACGTCCATTAACATCTGTAACCGTTGCTCTTACCAAATCAATTCCACTATTATTTACAAGGGATAAATCTCCACGTGTTGGATTTGGATATAGAACCACTCCAGCTAATAAGGCCGCATCTTGAACACTCAATACTTCCTCCACGGTTAGATTGAATGTACAACTCGCCTGATTTCCTGCCTCATCTTCGGCGGTTAATGTAATTACAGTGACTCCAGCTCCAACCGTCGCTCCAACCGCGGGAACTTGTAAAATAGTTGGTGTTGTCGTACAGTTATCTGCAGCCGTTGCATCTCCTGTATAATCAGGGATTGTAAAATCATCACCTGGATTAACCGCTTCTATTACATCAGCTGGACAGCTTAACGTAGGATCAACAGCATCTATGGTGACCTCTACCTCTGTACGCTCTCCAAGACATCCTGTAATTCCCAATCCAATATCTTCATTGGCCACACCGTAATCATCGGGCTCACATGTTCCTGACCAATCTGCAGAAGAATCTGTTTCTCCAGTTCTTCGGAAAGAATCATTACACTCGGCCGTAAGTGATGCGCCATCTCCTGTCCAATCAAGGTCCGCTGCCGTAATAGCAAATCCATTAATGGTAACATTTAAGTTAGCAATTTCAGCGGCTGTAAAATTCCAGAAAACTGAATCTACAACATCACCACTTGGGTCTACAATAATAATCCAACCAGTGCCATCGTTATTCCACCAGATATTATCTCCCCAGTAATCGCCTGAACCTGTATTATCATCATATATAACCACTCCATCTGCACCAATAGGTCCTAAGAATTGAGTTACACTATTCATGGTATTAATGTCCGTATAAGGCTGCTCACTTACTGCAACGGCATATCCTGTATAATCGAAAGCCAAGCCTACATTTTGAATTTCTAATCGATCCGGTGTTTCAAGTGTAATTTCAGAAATAACCAATTGTGATTGTGGCACAGGAGGTGTTTCTTGAGCAAAAACTGAAGTAGATCCAGATGGTGTAAAGGTGTAATCATTTCCTTCAAAAAGGAAGTTTCCTCCCGTAGGAGCATCAAACCACCAAATTGTATTTGCACCATCTAATGGTGTTGCACTAACGGTTACATCATCCCCTGGACAGTAGTCCGAAACATCGGTGGCTGTTGGGCCAGCAGGAATCGATAATACTTCAATATCGTCAGAAGCTGATGAAGGCGGCGCACAATCAGTTCCTGGTGTGTCATAGGTAATTGTATGAACACCTACCCCAGCCGCAACTGGATCAAAACTATAGGTCGCTCCATTACCATTATCGATCACTCCAGTTCCACTATATACTCCTCCTAATGGCGTTCCTCCACCAAGTCCAGTCAATACTTCCGCACCATCACAAACATCGGTTGGAGCTGTATATTCGGCAATACCAGTTGGAGTATCAAACGCCTC
>Ga0316205_10000151_pt1 | contig 150129 bp, 134 predicted proteins | sample 3monthpyrite_MG_FD_204941 | JGI IMG/M metagenome (GOLD analysis project Ga0316205, IMG submission 204941) | Microbial mat bacterial communities from mineral coupon in-situ incubated in ocean water Damariscotta River, Maine, United States -... | ecosystem: Environmental > Aquatic > Marine >...
GGCAGCTTTGCTTGCTTCTCTCGCCTTTTTTCCTCTTAAATGGATAAAACATAGCCTAACGCAACTGTTAGGCTATGTTTTAATTAGCAGCAACCCGTGTTGACGAGTTATTAACTAACAATGCATCGTTTAGGAATTAAAGAGAGGCAACAGGTTCCGATGCTTGCCGAAGGTTCTCCGCCACCGGGGGTACGTATCTAACAAACTCCTTTCTTGCTGAATACCAATAATCAAACACCGCTTTAAATTCCGAAACAATGTTATCTACTATATCCTCTGCGATCTGATACGTTGCCTCATCAAGCAGATGGTATTGAAAAGACCCGCTTGAATCGCTTCGTGTCCCATTAGTCCAAGCACCTCGTGCGTGCGCATTCTCTTTGTCGATGTGCGTTTTCCCAAAGTATTCCAGCTTTTCATAAACTCCTGCTCTGTTAATGGGGACAGTCATATGGCGAATAAATACACCAAATGCAGCCTCAAGCACTTCGATAATCGCTAACGAAATTAATGGGTTATTATGCTTTTTAATATAATACAAGGTTGTATAAACCAAATTTCTTGCAGCGATACTTTCATTTCCCCATATTTTAGTAAAAATATCAACCATACTTCCCCCCCAAGATTTTGGGAGAAAACCGAGCACTTCAAGATCGCTTAAATACCATTTCCAATGATCTAAATCCTCTTCGCAATGAGTGTTAATTTCAAAATCGATAGGTGTTTTAGGATCTTCAATACGCATGGTATGCAGAATATCCTTGAATCCCAGTACGAAAAACAACATAGACGGTGTAAAAGCAAAACGATCTTCATCACTTGGTTCAATGCTCCGCAACCATTGACACAATGCTGAATTTTCCAAATGATTAATCTCTTGATCAATTTTAACGATTATCCGCTTCATAATTTCTCCTGCTACTTATGGATGCCAAATTAATGGTGCCGCCACCAAAAAATGACTCACATGTCATGAAATCATGACGTTATAACCCCACATTTGAGCAACAAACAAATAACGCACCCTATCGCATTGGCCACAGTAGATTGTCAAGTAAAACTAATCACTGTCCTCGATTGTCGCTGTCATAGCTTATACCCTTCAGTTCTAATAATTTTTAAGATAAAAATTGCTAGCAAAATCATTATCTTAAAAACTATCAGTACAACGATCAACGTTTGGAAGAAAAAACATCATTGTTGGCTCAATCAGCATTGGACAAGTAAGTCATCGGAAACCGGAAAAGCACGACGAGTGCTTCCTCGGACCTTTCACGCAAGAGTAGTGCCGTGCTAACAACTCAACCAAGACCTAATGACCTTGAATATTCGCCTCATTCCCAATCATAAAATTCAATGAATTTCATTGAAAAAAACATATAAAAATTTCTCACCCCGAAAAAACGGAACCGGGAAACTGGTTTTTAAAAATTGGAAGACAAGATTATGTATTTAGAAACCTCTGTTTCCATAGATGACACACATTCAGTGTAGAACACTGTATAGAGAAAGGCTGGCGAGAATAGTGCAAAACCGGGAAAGGCAAAGCACTATGCAAATGCAGAGATGTACTGTTAGCAGTGCGTATTAATAACCAATCGCATCCACTTTAAAACGCCCTTTGCAGGTGGAACCGAAATCAGGTTGTGCTTGCTGAACCAGTTCACCCAGCGATGCATTAGTATTAATATTTTTAGGAAGATTAATATAGACATCCACCAGCCGCCCTTGTTTGTCACAACCTAAACGTAAACGTTTATGAGCATCATCACCAAAGACTTTATCCACTTGAGTGTAAAATACCGATTCTTTCACGGTTTTACCAATATTCTTTTTCATAAACATCGCTAGTTCGGGGTGATTGAATTGTTGGGTCAATTCAATAGAAAAGGCAAAATACTGATTCACATCCCAGTGGTCCTGACAAGTACCGTGTTTATACCACTCGTGGCGCTGCAAGCATGTCCCAGCAGCAGCACTGGGCATCACAAACTCTAACCGATCACGCAGTTTTTCATCCAACGATAACGTTTTATGTTCACAAAAATTACGCTTTTTGGCGCGTGATTTTTGGTCACCACAATAATTGTAATTAATACCGCAACTGTTTTTATTCGGCCATAAACCATGCAGCGTAAAATGACTTGCCTGATACGCTCTCACATCGTCAATACGGCATTCGGGTTTCCTTCGAAAGCTTTCGCAAAATGCAGGCTGCCAACTCACGGCTAATTTGTAGCTATCCGCCAACCCAGCAGTACGGCACACAGGCGTGGACGGAGATTCTTCAACCACGGCCTGGCTAGCCAATGCCATCTCACCGCATGCGATGCTGACCCATCGTAACGAAGGACTCGCCTGGGGCATGTCAATGCGCAACCAATCGGGCGACTTCGCCTTATTGGTTTCCAAAAAACTATAAGATTGACCAATGGTTAATGTCGTGTTATCCGGATTGGTTTGTTTTTTCTTTGAAACATAAGCCTCACAGGCCTGTTGTGCGGTAAATTGGCCTAGCACCTTGGCGCTCACATAATCCATGGGCATGACAATGAAACCTGCCAATAATAAAAGCCAAGTTAATTTTTTATTGTTCATCCTGTTTCCTTATTGTGTTAATACCCCATCCACCGGCAGTGCCGTTTTATCGACAACACGTCGCATCACGAAACTGGAGCGCACACCGGTCACCCCCTCGATACGGGTAATTTTATGTAATAATAATATTTGGTAGGCCTCCATATCCTGTACCACCACCTTGATTTGATAATCAGCGTCTTGTCCGGTGATCAATAGACATTCCATCACTTCAGGCAACGCACTGACTTCAGCTTCAAAATTTTCGAAACGTTCTGGCGTATGCCGATCCATGGAAATATGGATCAGCGCCATCAATGTTAACCCTAATTTTTTGGTATCTAACAACGCCCGATAACCTAGAATAATACCAGCCTCCTCCAAGGCACGCACTCTGCGCAAACACGGCGAAGGCGAAAGACCGATGCGATCGGCCAATTCTTGATTAGTCAGGCGCCCATCCTGCTGTAAAATTTCGAGAATACGCTGGTCATAACGAGAAAGCGGCATCAATTTATACTCCATTTCGGAAAATAAAAGATGATTGTGACCTATTTTTGTAATATTTAGCAATATTATTGCTAATAAAATATTATTAATCCTCTATTTCGCAATCATATGCCCAGATTTTTGGTCTATTATTGTTGTCATTCGTTACCGCGAATTGATCACTGGCCACACCACCAAGGTGGCCAGCATGACTTCGATAAAACTTGCTTTACCCAAGCAGGTCAGGCTTTAACCGATACCGGAGGAGCGAGCCGACACAGGTCAATCTACACTCACCATCTGCCTCGCGTATTAGATATGACAATGCGCTAGGTAGAGATAAACAAGGAACGCCCCATGAAATCATTTGACCACAATAAATACCGTCCCGCGCCAAGGGTCGCACTTCACCAACGACAATGGCCTCAACGCACCATCACCCAGGCGCCACGCTGGGCGAGTGTTGACTTACGCGATGGTAATCAAGCCCTGTTAAACCCAATGACCGTCGAACAAAAACAACAGTTATGGGCGCTCTTGGTCAAATTGGGTTTCAAAGAAATTGAAGTGGGTTTTCCCTCTGCTAGCCAACCTGATTATGATTTTTTACGCTGGCTCATTGATGAAAATCAAATTCCCGATGATGTCACGGTACAGGTACTAGTGCAGGCCCGGGAAACGTTAATTAGTCGCACCTTCCAGGCATTACAAGGGGTAAAACGCGCCATCGTCCATGTTTACAATTCCACCTCTACCGTGCAACGTGAACGTGTTTTTGGGCTGGATCGTGATGGTGTCACTGATATCGCCAGAGAAGGTGCCAGATTATTAAAAGCCGAAGCTGAAAAATATCCCGAGACAGACTGGCGATTTGAGTACTCACCGGAAAGTTTTACCAGCACTGAAATGGATTATGCGGTGGAGATATGTGAGGCCGTCTTAGACATCTGGCAACCGACGCCTGAGAAACCGTGCATTATTAATTTACCATCGACGGTTGAAGTAGCAACGCCGAATGTTTTTGCCGATCAAGTAGAATATTTCAGCACCCACATTAGCCGCCGAGATAGCATTATTTTGTCGGTCCACACCCATAATGATCGCGGCAGCGCCGTCGCCTCGGCGGAGCTTGCGTTATTAGCGGGAGCCGACCGGGTGGAAGGCACCTTGCTGGGTAACGGAGAGCGTACCGGCAACATGGATATTGTCATTATGGCAATGAACCTCTATAGCCAGGGCGTTGATCCAAAATTGGATTTATCCAACCCCAATGAAATTATTGAAGTGGTCACCGCATGCACCGAGATGCCCGTACATGCTCGCCACCCGTGGATCGGTGAATTAGTCTATACGGCCTTCTCCGGCAGCCATCAAGATGCGATTCGTAAATGCCTCAAGCAGCAACAAACCAATGAACCTTGGCAAGTGGCTTATTTGCCCATCAATCCTCAAGATCTTGGTCGTGATTATCAAGCCATCATACGGGTCAATAGCCAATCCGGTAAGGGCGGTATTGCTTTTGTCTTAGAGCGCGACTATGGCCTGTACTTGCCACGCTGGATGCAAATCGAATTGGCTAAGTACGTGCAGCAAGCAACCGAAACCCATACCGGTGAAATCGATAGCACAGCCATTTATAATTTATTTATCCAGCATTTTGTGGCAGATCAAACCCCGGTCGCACTGCAAGGCTATCGACTTGATCGAAGTGAGTATGACATCATCGAAGTTAGCATCAACGACAAGGGCCGCAAACACGTGTTACATGGCCAAGGCGAAGGCACGATCTCCGCCTTTATCAATGCCTGGAACCAATACTCCGGCCAACAAGTACAAGTCATCAACTATCACGAACACGCCATGGAAGCCGGTACCGACGCCGAAGCCATCGCCTATGTACAACTCAATATCAATGGCCAAATCTACTCTGGTGCCGCGTTTGATCACGATACCGTGAGTGCATCATTGAAAGCCAGTCTGTCGGCATTAAACCGACAACAGGTATTGGAGGCAAATGAGCCAATACGGACATTAGGAATGCTTTAACCAGGCATCTGCTTTATGGTAAAAGCGTGTCGATAAGGCTTCAGTCGGCACGTTTGAATCAAAACGCAATTGATAATAAAGCCGTATGATATCTTTTAATGCTGTGCTTTTTTCCGCATCCGCTGTCGCTAACGCAAACCGTTGCTGCCAATGCAGCAACGGTTCATGGACATGACGAACAATGCCATCGACACTCGCCGCTAAAACCACCTGTTGCATAACTGAATCATAAGGCAATAATGCTTCATTCGCTTGAGTGGACAACACAGGCTGATTGCGCTTAAGCCATCGACTTTTACCTTGCTTCCTTAACAAAATAATTAATGCCAACACTACCCCAAGAATAACTAAATAAACATTCGTACCTTGTTCACTCTTAGCACCCTGCCACAAACGAAAATGATAATACCAGCGTGACAATGCATCCGTAATAGGCTCAAATAATGAGGCCGTTTCTCGCTCCGCCTCAAACCAAATAGCGGGTGTATTATCCACATTGATCCATCGCCCATTAACATACGCCTGCGCCCAAGCATGACTATCGCGTGCCCGCACAATAAATAGCTCATCACGCGCATCATATTCCGATGCAGCATAACCCACCACGTATCGCGCCGGGATACCAGCAGAGCGCAATAACAATACGGTAGCACTGGCAAAAAACTCACAATGTCCGCGATGTTTGGTTTCTAAAAACTCATTCAGTGCTAATGTATTATCCGCCAGTTTTGTTTGATATAAAGAATAACGATAGTTTTTAGTAAAATAATCCGCCACTTTTTCAACGACATCTTTACTGTCTAATACACCCAGACCTAAGGATTCATGAATCGCCGCAATGGTCGTTTGGTAGGGTTTCGGTATCATCAAATCACTTGATTCGGCAATCCATTGATTCTCGTTAACCGAACGAGCGGACATCTGATAGAAACCAATACGGTATTCAAACAAATCGGGAGTATACTCAGCTTTAATCGTACCCATATGATTCGTTGATAACATAACCGGCATGGGCGTAAATACTTCTGAGAGCGAAAGCGGTCTAGCTAATAAACTTTGATGATTATCCGTCGAACGATAAATCGTTAACGTATTTTGCAAATTGTCCGCTATCGGCGCCGATAAAAGCCACCGATTCTCGCCAGGCTGTTGAGTCAACACATCAAATGTTCGTTGACGACTAAACCAGTGATTATCATAAAAGACATCATACACGGCTTCTTGCAATAACATCGACTGGCTATTGTCCGTTTTAACACGCATGACAATTTTATTTGACAACTTAAGTTCACCAATCGCCCCCATGGCTGTGCGACTACGCAATGGATCACGCTGAGTTTGAAACAATGAATCTAAATACTCATTGGACCACACCTGAATCTGCTGATTCAAACGTATCAAAGCCAGTTGCCCAGCATAAGCTAGTCCAATCACCGTCGAAAAAACCAAAACCCAGCGAAACCCAGTCACACCAAGTGGTTTAATCGGCCATAATCCCCAACCAATAAGCATCATTAACACAACAAAAAACACATCACTTGATAACTGACTTGCAGTACTCGCCGCCAAAAGACACACTGCAAAATAGATATAACCTAACCGAACATGAAACACTGACGAAGTATTTTTTTTTCGAAAGCCGTATATCAATGCGCCTAAAGGGCTGGCTTGCCGATCACTATAATATTCACCCAACAATAATGGATAAAAAACAAAAGGCAACCACAAAACAACCTGATGGATGAACAAGCGCTGTTGAGCTACGGTAAATGACAGCACAACGATACATAAAAAAACAAAGATACAAAGATTACCCAGCTGATAAAATTCGGTATCAGTCAACTGACGGCGCCAATGAATCCATCGCCGCAGCTCTAACAACACCGCCATGACAACCGCCCAAACTAGCAAGCCACTTTGATACCCCCAAAGTATCATCGTTAAACTGATTAAGTAATTTGGCGGTTGCTCCATTCGTGATACCGAAATCATGCTTGCGCCAATCCCGCCTGAATGTTGCCCGCTTCCAAGATGGTGACATTCTCATCAATCACCATTGAATCTGTTAAAGGCACCTGAGGCGAAACAATCACAAACACACGATAGGGAATCTGCTGATAACGCAACCGCTGCAATAATTGTTGTCGCTTTTGTTCCCAGTCGATAAAAATAAGTATCGCTCCGCTTAAGATCCCTAGATTACTGTTGATTGTCATTGATAACTGATTAAAATCTGCTGCATCACTTTGCTTGACCGAAGCAAGCACTTCTAGCAACGAGGCCTGTTGACCGACTCCGCGTCCCGTCGTGTAATGATACGCCTTATTGGTAACAAACATTAAATCAATGAACGAGTCCTCAGAAGATAACGAATAAATAAATGATGACGCCAATGAAACCGCCTCTTCAAATTGATCATTTCTGGTTTCATCACCAAAGGTATCCAAAATTAAACCATAACGGGAAAAATACTCTTCTTGATATTGTTTAACGATGGGTTGATTGGTTTTCGCCCAACTTTTCCAGTGGATTCGACGAATACTATCCCCTGGCCGATACTCTCTCATGGAAACAAATTCCTCGGCATCAGCCACGGAATTCGCCTGGCAAAATCCACCTAAATTATGTTGCCGACGACCGGGAAAAGATAGGCTGGGCAGGTGATATTGCTTAGGTAATATCACCATCGACTGGGTACACTCAATGGCTTTACTGGAGTTAAAAATACCTAAACTATCTGGCTGAAAAAGCTCGGTACGGGTGAACTGCAACACGCCACGACGCTTCGGTGTAAGTGTGATAGTCACGTTAACCTGCTGCCCTGCCGCCAAACGAGGTAGCACACCCAACGGAATATCAGCCAATGTGTTTTGCTGCACCATCCATCGCCAACGAGGGTAACGAAAAAATCGATCGAAGATATTATTGGTGACCTGTTGTGGTTCTTGAACACGATAAAAATAATTAAAGTCAGGCCGAGGGTCACGCAAAACATCCAGAACAAATAATCGCTCAAAACTGTCTCGCGTCAAATTACCAAGCGTCAATTGATAAGTCAACGGCCTATCCACCGTCGCATATTTCGGTAAATGGCGCTCAACAGTAAACTTGATGTGTAATCGTCTGCGGTTTAATATAGCAATCAATATTAATATAAGGCTCACCACAAACAACTGATAACTCAGCGCCAAGCTCATATCAATACCAATCAGAGCACAGATCAACATCAGCCCCAAGATGAGCTTACCTAGCGGGGTAAAACGTCGCTGTCGCCAATAATAAAATGTTGAAAACCATCGATAACTGCGCCATAAAAACTTATCTAAACGCTTTCGCATATCACATTCCTAACCAGGAACAGGTGTGGCTTCGATGATATCCCGCACCACGGATTGATTCGTGTTACCTGAGAATTGCGCTTGTGGATCAAGTATTAAACGATGAGCAATGACAACTACAGCCGATTCTTGAATAAACTCAGGCGTCACAAAAGACTGCCCTGCAAACATCGCCAAGGCCTGGGAGATTTGCTTTAATACAATCGACGCTCGCAAACTCGCCCCCAATTTAACGCCGGGCCACTCGCGGGTTTTCGCTACCAATGTCACAATGTATTCCGTTAATTCCTCACTCACCTGAATCGTCTGTGCCAACTGCCTAAGACGAAGTAAACCTGACGCATCGACGCACGCCGGAGTGGCGAGTCGTGAAGACAATGCCGATGAATCACGAACAATCTCAACTTCAGTTTGTTGGCTGACATACCCCAGAGAAAGCTGTAACGCAAAGCGATCCATTTGCGCTTCTGGCAAAGGATACGTGCCATGAGATTCGACCGGGTTTTGTGTTGCAATCACAAAAAACACCTCATCCAACCGATGCGTTTCCCCTTCAATAGTGACCTGTGCTTCCGCCATGGATTCTAGCAAAGCCGATTGGGTGCGTGGTGAAGCACGATTAATTTCATCCGCCAACAATATATTGGTAAATACCGGCCCTTTGTGTAGCGAAAAAATTTGCTCTCGCGGATTATATACTGACAAACCTACCACATCCGTGGGTAACAGGTCGGGAGTAAATTGAATACGCTTAAAATCAGCGGATACCACGTTGGCCAACATTTTAGCTAACGTGGTTTTCCCTGTGCCGGGATAATCCTCTAAAAGCACATGACCACCGCTGATCAATGCCGCCAACAACAAACGAATGGTAGGGGTTTGCCCTTTGATGACAGTTTCAATGTTGTTCTGTATTAACAAATATTGATCACGGGCATTTTGCAAATTGATTTTCTCGGTTGGTGAAATATTGATGCGCAGTAAAAGTATATATAACAACAAACACAGCATCAAGCTCAGGCCTCTCATCCACAGGCTGAATATTGCCTCTTTCAATTTAACTGGCCTAATACTTGATTATTACCGAATGACAGTCCACGAATGAGACTCATGTAAATTCATTCCATATTATAGCTAAAGGTAAATAAATATGTCCTATGTGCGTGTAATAAAGCGTATTGTCGAAAACCCCTATCTCAATATCTTGGTCGGTGTGATTTTTCTTTTATCAGGTCTTTCAGAAATCGTGCATGAATTAAAAGAACTTGAAGAAGTAAAACTCGCCGCACACCATGGCGTTGTTTTGTTTGCCATCCTGCATATTTTTAAAACCTTACCTGATTTTTTCGAAGGTTTGGAATATGTTGATAAAGAAAGTGGAGTGAAATAGATTGCATAAAATATCAAGAAATCAATGGCAGTAGACCTGGGTGTATTCCTATGTTATTTTTTGATCATTACCTGGAATTTTAATGCGGTTTTATTGCTATACTCAGTGTCGCCCATAAATTGGGCATTTTTCGCAGAAAAATTGAGCGATATTCGATCAACCCTTCATCACAATAACCGCAACTATGATTATAGATTTGGCCATTGATATCCAGTTGAGTTTAGGGCGCCCTCCAGCTCAGGGTTTGGGTTTTGTTTCAAACACCTGCATTTTCATGGATGAAAATGCAGAGCGTATAGGGATATATTTACAGCGTGTTTTGAAACAAAACCCAAGCCCTGAGCCTTCGTCTCGCGGTGCAATCACAAGTTGATGTCTGGATATCAATGGCCAGATCTATACCTGTCTATATAACGAGCCTAAATAATGAAAAATATACTCATACTCTCCACTCTTTTACTCCTTGTTTACCCCATGTTTTCATCTGCCAGCTATATAAGAAAACAAACCATCGAAAACGACACTGGGGGACAAGTCAATGACTTGAAAATTAGATTCAAGTTCATAACGGTAGATGACGTGCAAATTAAGCCAAACCGACAACCACCGGGTAAAAATGCTAAAGGAAAAATCGATTCAGACAAAAAAGGCGGCAGCTTTGCTAAAGGTAGTTTCGGAGGAATCGCCAACGACGACCGGGCGGAAATTCGCTTCTCAGCGCAATTTAGACGAGGGGGCCGTATTGATTCCAAGGCCTCCCAATGGACCTTGGATGGTGTGAAGAAGGGAAACGTCAAAACCCGAGGCGGCGCAACCGATATGGTATTTGACTTTTCCATTGGCGAGACATTCGCAACTTTTTTCAACCCAGAAGATTTTGATATTGTCTTTAATAATATTTTTTTCTACATTGATAATGACAGTAGCAATTTCAGTCTCGACGACTTTGATACTCCGTCAGGTATTCTTGTGCCAGGACCAAGTTCCGTTATGCTCGCTCCTAACGAATCATTTGCTTTTTCTCTTGGAGCCAATGATCCGTTATTATACGACTTGGTTTTTACCGACGTATCGGCGACAAATGAACCCGAAAATCTTTTTAGTATTGCAACTGGCAGCAATGCTACAGTGGCAGAACCAACAACCCTCTTACTTTTTAGCTTTGGCACTATTGGCTTAATCTCACTGACCCGAAATCGATAAAGGATAAAAAAATTAGAGCATGAACTAGACAAGCGTAATACTGAGAAACAAAAATTTTGTGACTCGTGATGATTCACATTGGCGTTGTCATTGATAGGGATCTTTTGACAACAAAAACATAACCCTATATTTACCACTAAATTGCAATGTGCTAGCTTCTCATTGGATATTGGCGCCTACCTTAAGATTACGATACAATCGCTGGCCACCCAATGGATGTTGACGGACAATGCGGAAATTTATTGCACGACGTGCGCTTACTCATGATGGAAATATCGACTGGCCAAACGATCTTCACCCAATCCTACGCCGAGTTTACTCCCACCGACAAATTCAGTCGCCGAGCGAGTTAGATTATTCCCTGTCCCAATTGTTACCCTTTCACTTATTAAAAGATATCGATAAAGCCGTAGCGCTCTTAGCGCAAACCATCCAAGCTCAAGAAAACATCATCATCATTGGTGATTTCGATGCTGACGGCGCCACCAGCACCACCCTGGCTCTCAAAGTCCTACGGCAATTGGGCGCTAAACATGTTGACTTCAAGGTTCCCAATCGATTTAAGTTTGGTTACGGTCTGACACCGGAAATTGTCAAAGAAACATTAACGCTCAACCCCAAGCTAATCATCACCGTAGATAATGGCATATCCAGCATCGAAGGCGTTCGCCTGGCGAGAGAATTGGGAATCGATGTGTTAGTCACCGACCATCATTTACCTGGTCAACAATTACCCGATGCCAATGCCATTGTGAACCCTAATCAAGTCGGTGATGAATTTCCCAGCAAACATCTGGCCGGCGTTGGTGTCGTCTTTTACGTCATGATGGCACTGCGCCATCACTTCAGGAGTATCGGTTGGTTTGAACAGACGAGCATCAATGAGCCAAACTTAGCACAAATGCTCGATATTGTCGCACTCGGCACCGTCGCCGATGTGGTCCCCTTGGATCGCAACAATCGTATTCTCGTTAATCAAGGTATCAAACGCATTCGGGCAGGAAAATGTTGTGCAGGTATTCAAGCGTTATTAGAAATCTCCAATCGATCCTGGCAACAATTGACATCAGCAGATCTCGCGTTTGCTTTAGGACCTCGGCTCAATGCCGCCGGACGCCTTGAAGACATGAGCATTGGCATTGCTTGTCTCATGGCCGAAACTCCGCCTGAGGCGAGAATGCTCGCTCAACAACTGGATTCACTGAACAGTGAACGTAAAGAAATTGAAGCGGATATGCAGCGACAAGCGCTCAGCGCCTTAACTGCAATGGATGCCTGTGCTAAATCCACCCTACCCTTTGGCCTATGCCTATACGAACCCACTTGGCATCAAGGTGTGGTTGGCATCCTCGCCTCAAGAGTCAAGGACAAATATCATCGGCCCGTGATTGCATTTGCGGACAGTGACAACGACGAAATTAAAGGATCGGCCCGCTCGATTCCAGGCATCCATATTCGTGATGTGCTGGATACCATTGCAACCAAACACAGCGGCTTGCTTGCTAAGTTTGGCGGGCATGCCATGGCGGCCGGACTAACCATCCAGCGCGCCGACTTGCCACAGTTTACTGAGGCATTTAATCATGAAATTACCAGCCAGCTAACCAATGATGACTTGATTAGTACCATTGCCAGCGATGGTGAGTTAACCGATGGTGAATTAACTCTCGAGGTGGCGCAATGTATTCGTAACGGCGGACCTTGGGGGCAAGCCTTCCCGGAACCGCTTTTTGATGGTCATTTTCATGTCGTCAACCAACGTATATTGGCCGATAAACATTTGAAGCTTGTTTTGAAATATCCAGAGTCCAACAAAAACTATGACGCCATTGCTTTTAATATGACATCAAAATTAGCCGAGGAAAATACCACATTAGAAGGCCAACAAATTAATATGGCGTATAAACTGGATATCAATGAATATCGAGGACAAAAAAAAGTTCAGCTCATACTCGAATATATTGATAACTAATTTTTTGGTAGCTCGAACATATTCTCAGGAATCTCTATCTGCAAGCGATAATCCATCAAAAAGCGTTGGTAACCCGCCCCCCACTCTCGCATGGGAAAACCAGCAGCAAAACGTTGCAGCGGAGTAAAAATGTTAATCGCTAACCAACACAATGCATCCGGCGTGTTATCTTGCACATAAGTGCGTGATAACTCGCCGGCAAGCACCGTATAGTATTCCTGTAATATGGCTACTGTCTCATTTAATAGCCCATCAACCACAATCACATTGTAACAAACCCTACCATTTAAACTCTGTTTCACATGGGTCGCTTTGGCAGCGTTTGGCGTGCGCATTAACGCCGAACTCGGTTGTGATTCAATTTTCCATTGGATTGCCTGAGCTGGCTTAATGGTCACGGCCTGATTTTTTATCGCACGAATGGATTGATCTTCAGCCACCTGGTAAATCACTTTTTGATGACGATCAAATAAAGTATAGTCACGACTCTCCGGCCCATGATCAATACGCAAGAAAGAAGCGTTGATCAGCATACGCACGGGCCTTTCTTTACCACCCTCAGCTAATTCGCTGAACAATAATACCATGCCTTTATTATCACTTGGCGACAAAGCTTGTTGTTCGGGAACCGTTGCACAAGCAAGCAGGTTCAAGCACCCCAAAAATATTATCCATCTCATCATACAAACTAACTTTGATTTTCTAAATAGGCGATTTCTAGTGGGCCGAAACCCGCTTGTTGCCGAGCTGGCAAATTAAACGGTCCTCGCAACTTTCCATCGGAAAATTCTTGGATCAACCGCAAAAATTCAGTTTCATAATTCAACGATCGCTGGTCACATAAATAACAAAACCAGCGAGAACCAATCGCCACGTGACCAATTTCTTCATTATAAATAATTTGCAATATATTAGCTGCCTCATCATAACCAAACTTGGTTAATCGCTCAATCATGCCCGGCGTCACATCTAAACCTCTCGCCTCCAATACCCGAGGCACTAAAGCCATACGCAACAGTGGATCATGCGCCGTTTGCATGGCCACCTGCCATAAACCATTATGCGCATCAAAGTCCCCATAGTCATAACCCAAACTATTCAAGTAAGTTAACACCAATTGAAAATGATACGCCTCTTCCGAGGCAACCTGAATCCAGTCATGATAAAAAGCCACCGGCAAATCACGAAACCGGTATATCGCATCCCAAGCTAAATTAATGGCATTAAACTCAATGTGAGCAATGGCGTGCATTAACGCCGCATGGCCAACCAATGTACCTGGATTTCTGCGCGCCAAATGTTTAGGCTCCACCAAGCACGGCCTTTCAGGACGGCCAGGCTCGGTCACACTGGTATCCAAATCCACAGCATCTAACTGTAACTCATCATTTTGCCATAATCGATAGGCATGTTTCGTCAGTTCAAGTTTTTTTACCGGGATAGACTCACAAAGACAGCGCTGAGCCATCACAAAAATATTGCTGCAATTCTTTGATGTTTTTTTATTCATCACAAGGAGTATCTGCCGTTTTTTCGTTCTGATCTATTCCTGTTTTTCATCGCTTAATGTTATCATCTCATCCAATCTTATTACCCAGGAATCATAACAAACTCATGTGTGGCCGACTCGCTCAAGTTACCGCCGCTGGTAAAATAATGGATATATTAGATATTATCAACGAATTGCATGATACGACACCGCGTTATAATATTGTTCCCACCACCGAATTAGCCATTTTACGGTTATCAGATAGTGCTGGCCAGTTGGAATGGAAAAAAATGCGTTGGGGTTTAATCCCCGGTTGGAGTAAAACAGAGCAGCTCAAAATCCATTTATTTAATGCAAGAGCGGAAACGGCAGCAGAAAAACCCTCTTTTCGCAATGCGTACCGAACACTCCGTTGTGTGATTCCCGTCGATGGTTTTTATGAATGGAAACGAGAAAATAATGAAAAACAACCGTATTATTTTCGGAAAAAAGATCAATCGCCGTTATTATTCGCCGGACTGTGGGAATTGTGGACAGACAACCAAACCACCATTGAATCTACGACCATCATCACCACGGAAGCCAATCAACTCATGGCACCTATTCATAACCGGATGCCGGTCATGTTAACCGCCCAAAACGTGCCGCGTTGGTTAGACCTTAGCAACCCGACTGCCAGCCGTTTGCTAACGTCCTATCAAGGTGAAGATTTAGAGACCTATCCGGTGGACAAATATGTGAATAATGCGCGCCATGACGATCCCGCATGTATTAAACCACTTTGACATGCCACGGCTCAAACCGTACCCCAAACGGATTATCCTTTGGATACCGTATTTTAAGGTAACCTAATTCCGTTAGACGTTTATATTCGTCGGTATCTGCAAACGCTGATGTGAAATTGCGATAACCAAAACCGGCTTTACCGACATCAAAATCACCGACCCCATGAAATGAATGTCCTGGCGGAGCAACGGATCTCGACGCCATAGATAAGTTACCTTTTGAGTGCTGCACCTTTTTCAAAAACAAATACAATTGTTTTACAACACCCCGTACCCCTGAGGTTAAAATCACTCGGTCACCCATAACTTTATGTATTTGTCCATAAATATTTTCGGCGTCACCGCGAAATAAATATTGCGCAGTCCCGGAAATTTTTTTCACGGCTTTTCGAGGTAGATCTACATTAATCTCGGTGAGCAACTTATCTCCCCAAAAACCGTAGATTTTTGCGTCGAAATAAAAAATAAATTCTAAAAAAGCAATTTCTTCTTTGGGAAAATCACCCACTTGCGGGTAATTGTGTGCAATTTTCAAGGCTTCATCAAAATCAATCAATGCAAATTTGGTATAACCAACCACATCAATGAGACGGCGAAACCGTTTAAAAACCGAACTTAACACTGCTTGGTTGCTATCTATTACAAAAATATCATCATCGAAATGCTTATTAAATAAGCGTGTTTTTTTCAGATCAACCTTGGTTTCCATTCCCAGCGCAGCGGCATGAACTGAAAACGCAGTGAATGGGCTGACCCCGATCAGTGTCGCACCGATTGATGCTTTTAAAAATTGTCTTCTCTTCAAAATATCGCTCACACAATTGTCGTTAAACCATATATCGTAAACATGATGAAGCTATTTAAAATTTTTCTCAACTACGATCCTTTCCACTCAAGCTCGCTTATCCAGTCGCCACTAAATGCGCCGCTTGCAAGATAACTTCCGGACCTGCATCACACTTTACTGCATGCGTCGTCAAGTATTGACGCCATGCCCGCGCTCCCGGCACACCATGAAACAACCCTAATATATGTCGTGTTATATGATGCAACTTAACACCCTGGCTAAGCTGCTGCTCAACATAAGGCAACAACCGCTCAAGCACAACTTGACGAGTCGTGACAGGCGTTAGATCGTCAAATAGCTGACGATCCACATCAACAAGCATAAATGGATTGTGGTAAGCTGCTCGGCCTATCATAACGCCATCTACATATTGTAGCTGTTGTTGTGCAGCTTCAGTGGATATAATCCCGCCATTCAGTACAATCGTCAAATGGGGAAAGTCGCTTTTTAATCGATACACATAATCATACTTCAACGGCGGTATTTCACGATTTTGTTTTGGATTGAGTCCCTTTAATATAGCATTGCGTGCGTGTACATAAAAATAACAGCAACCTTGATCGGCTAATTGACTCACAAAAGCTTTGACATAGTCATAGGAGTCATACTGATCAATACCAATACGATGTTTTATACTCACCGGCAAACTTGTCACTTTTTGCATTTTTTTTATGCAATCAGCGACCAACTCAGGGCTTGCCATCAGACTCGCACCAAACTCACCCACTTGAACTTTATTGCTTGGGCATCCCACATTTAAGTTGATTTCATCATACCCATAATCTTCAGCAATACTGGCTGACTCCGCCAGTTCTTCAGGATTATTGCCACCTAACTGAATGGCGATGGGGTGCTCACTTTGATCAAAGCCCAATAAATATTGGCGATCACCTTTTAAAATCGCTTTCGCGGTAATCATTTCGGTAAACAACCATGTTTTTTGGGTAATTAATCTCAAAAAAAAACGATCATGCCGATCCGTCCATTCCATCATGGGCGCCACTGAACAACGTCTTGAATATTTGTGCATTTTGATTACATCTTGTGACTTGCCTGCTGTAGTGCAGATTACTTTTCATTAAAGGCCAATAATAACACGATAAGACACATGACTGCATCGATCAATGGCTCTCTAATTTACAAGGAAATAAGGTCAGGGAGAAGGACATTAACCTCCCATACCAACCATGATACAGGAGGTGAATCCAATTTTATAAGAACAACAGGCACGTTGGTTTAATGGTGACAAGTACTATCAAAAATTAAGCAGCGTAATGTATTGCTAAACCCCATTTTCGTAACACACCCACATCATTTTTGGTCGCATCTTCGATTTGTAAACGCCAATCACCTTTCGCTGAGCCACCAATCAATGGTGCAAACAGAGACAGGCTATCACTTGATCGAAACGTTTCCACAATATTTTTTCTTGAACCGCCTGATCGATCAATCAACAGAATTTCGGTATTTTTTGGAGAAATCAAACGTATGCTTAAATCGCCACGCCAGCTATGCTGGATATCGATACTCACTTCGATGTGCTCAATGCGAACCTCAAGTGGAAAAACAATCTTGTCTTGTACTTCATCTAAATCAGGAATGGGTTTATTGGTGCGATGCTCCATGAACAGCACCTGCGGTAATTTCTGAACCGTATTAAGGCCCATGACCATCTCGATGGCTTTATGGGCATTAATACGCCCATGGCCGAACAAGACAGAATGTCCATTGGCATCATAGTTGGCAACATCTGGCTCAATTTTGTCTGCCGTTTCCATAATGACTCGCTTCACTTCTGCGGACTGCAGCTCAGGATTGACCGATAAAATCAGCCCCGCTAAACCTGCCGCTAATGGCGTTGCACTTGATGTACCACCAAAGGAAAACGTGTAATCACTGGCATGATAGCCTTGGGTTCCTCGACGATCCGTGGTCACGATACCCCGCCCAGGGCTGCCACTCGAAGGGGCGACAAAGGCTAACTCAGCACCAAAATTACTATACGGTGAACGTTGATCCAAGCTATTCGAGGCGCCTACCGCAATCACATCCGGATGTAAGGCAAACCCTTGGTGTGACGTTTGGTTGTCCTTCTCACCATCTAGAGGCCGATCTTCATTGCCCGCCGCAAACAAAATCACACAACCTTTTTGGTTTACTCGCCCTTGGGTCGCCGTCTTATTAATAATAGCATTCATTTTAGTCGACAGTGGAAAATTCCAAGCCGCCGCAGACCAACTGCAACTAATCACATCCGCACCATTATCAATCGCATATTGGAATAGATTCACCACCGATTGATCATCTAACCAAGCACCCATGCGGATAGGCATAAATGCACATTGTGGTGCCAACCCAACCACACCACTGCCATTTTCTTCAGCGATGGCGACACCTGCACAAGCGGTCCCGTGGTTATCTTCGGTGGCCACTGGATTAGGTGTCAAATCATTTTGCCCAAAATCCCATGGTGCTTTGATTTTATTCGGTCCATTAAAATCAGCATGGCTAAGATCAAAACCATCATCCATCACACAAACAGTAATATCACGCGATCCTTTAGTCAGCTCCCAGGCTTGTTGAGCTTTCACATCTGCGCCAGCTCGTAAACCTAACTGGCCTCCCGGATTATTCAGATGCCATTGTTCAGGATAAATATCATCACTTGGTATATGTTTTAATTCCGTTCGAAAACTCAAATCCGCTTCTGCCGTTTCTATTGCTGGCATCGCTTGTAGCTTGGCAGCAATTTTTAACGGATTTTCTGTCGAGGCAGATGTTAAGCGCACCGTAAAACCGTGAGGCAGAAAATCTAAGGCTTGCAAGATTTCTAAACCAAACTCACCTAACAGATGTTCTCTCTCTTGAGTGGAGACTTGTGACTTAAATTGAATCGTCATAAGACCCGTCGGTACAACAATACTATTGTCGTCGTTGTCCAGGCGATACACATGGCTAATGACATGACCCGCAGAGGCTTTTCGCAAGGTACCCATGGTATCATCGAGCATGGGTGCTTCTTGCATGGCAAACACCTCCATATTTGCCGGTTCAATGGAATGAAGATGCCTAACCTTAGCCTTAGCTGATCCGCAAGCAGCTTCTAAGCTACGTTCATCTGTCGCTCGGCCTTGAACAAGCCGAACTGCGAATTGATTATTAACTTTTTTTAATACAACTTCCCCACGGCCTCGTTTTAACTTGATGTTATCCATGTTCATACTCCTCCTACCCGATATTAATAACTATACTCGTAGCGTCTAATACTTAGGCTTTATTGCTGGCCTATTTTCGCCCTGGCTACGTTGAAACTCTGCGCCATAAGAACGACTATGGCTTGTCGTTTCGCCTCGCCTAAAGCGCCTACTTTTGGTGCCAGGACGAAAATATGCACCGCACTCAACACCTAAATCTCAAACGCCACGAGTATACCTCATCAACGATCATCCATTCACCTGGGAAAACATCACCAACACAGCATTTCTTGCTCGAATAACACGATCCCTAGTGGATGTATACTTAGCACGCTACTATACTTTCATTTGACAATAATCTCGAAATAACTCTCTGGACTTTAACGGCCGACCACCTAACATCGGTGTTAAAGCGGTACGAGCGATCAACCTAGCATCCCGCAATTGCTGATTGGTATGCAGAATATGCTGAGAGAAAGCCAATAAACTACTGCCCAAGACGGTACGTTCACTTTGCTCATCACGGGCAATAACTGGCCCTTGGTCAGCAAGATAAAAGTACTGGTGTTGTTCATCAATCGGTTGACCAGTTTGCGCCTCGTGAGTTAAGTTTAAGCCATATCCTGTTTGTTCTAACAATAACTTTTCAAAAAATCGCAATTGACATTGAATGCCCACATCAAGTGCCTTCGCTGAATCCGGGTCGTTTAACCGACTAAATTCAACCAACACCTGGCGATAACTATCAAACAACGATGGATAAGCATCATCTTGAATTAACAGCTTTAACAATAATTCATTGAGGTACCATGCACAAATTAACAGGCGCCCAGATAAATCCAGTGGCACATCAAAAGACTCAACATCCTGCAAATTAACAAGATCACTGCGGCCTGACCAAGAGATCAATAAGGATTGAAAGGGCTGTAAGATACCACGAAATTTAGCTCGCTTGCCCCTGACACCTTTGGCAACCACTGCGACTCGCCCATAGTCCCGAGTAAATATTTCCAAGATCACACTGGTTTCGCGATAAGGCCGTTGATGTAAAACATAAGCGGGTTGTAACAGCGATTTTTTAGGAATAGTCACATGATAACTTCCCTAGTTGGCGCTCAGGAGTTGTCGAGGGCGACTTGGGAGATAACGTCAAAATACCAAACCGGGAAGTTGTTGCATAACCATTGCTTATCAAACATCCTCACGATATCCTAAACTATGCAACGCACGGATATCATTTGACCAGCCACTTTTAACTCGAACCCATAACTGCAAATAGACTTTCTGGCCAAATAATTGCTCCATTGACATTCGTGCTTGCATGCCGATTTGTTTTAATACTTTGCCTTTTTCCCCAATAACAATGGCTTTTTGACCATCTCGTTCCACCCAAATAACAGCCGATATATTGATAATATCCGCTTCAGCAGCAAACTGTTCGATTTCGACGGTTAAGAAAAAAGGCACTTCCTGATTTAATTGCCGAGTCAATTTTTCTCGAATCAATTCAGCCGCCAAAAATCGTTCGCTCTTATCGGTAATTTGCTCTTCAGGGAAACAGTATTCGCCTTCTGGCATGTATTTTTCCACAAGCTTTTCTAACTCATCCAAGTTTTCCCCGCTTTTTGCAGATAAGGGAATCACCGAATCACAATGCATTTTCTCCGTCACTGTGGAAATGTGCGGTAGTAACCTTGCTTTATCTTGCACTAAATCAACTTTGTTAACCACCAGAATTTTTGGGGCAGAGGCACTCGCTAATCTTTTTGCAATCCAGTCATCTTCCGCCGTCCAACGAGTCCCTTCCGTGATGAAAATAATCACATCTACATCGTGCAAAGACTGATTTGCCGCCTGATTCATATAGTGATTCATGGCACGTTTTGCATCCAGATGCAAACCCGGCGTATCCACATAAATCACTTGAAATTGCTCACTCGTCTTGATCCCGTAAATTCGGTGGCGAGTGGTTTGTGGGCGGCGGGAAGTAATACTGATTTTTTGCCCTAAAATACGATTCAGTAATGTCGATTTACCAACATTTGGGCGACCAATAATCGCCACAAAACCACAACGTTTATTCATTATCCGATTCACCTGCTAACACTGACAGAGCATGCTCAGCCGCTGATTGTTCCGCTCGGCGCCGGCTACGACCTTCCCCACGAAAAACTTGCTCAACACCTTCTACTTCGCAAGTGACGTTAAACACCTGATCATGTGCTTCACCATCAACCACCATCACATGATAAACAGGCAATGGCTGGCGACGTGATTGTAAAAATTCCTGCAAACGGCTTTTCGGGTCTTTAAGATCCTGGGAAAGGCAAGCCCGTTCGATACGCGTTTTATATAAATGCAAGATGAGCTGGCGACATGATTCAAAATCTGAATCAATGAGTACCGCTCCGATAATCGCCTCCAGGGCATCCGCTAAAATAGAATTTCGACGAAACCCCCCGCTTTTTAACTCGCCAGATCCTAAAAATAAGAAATCACCGAGTTTCAGAAAACGAGCAACTTCAGCCAGTGTTTCTTCCTTCACCAACGCGGCCCTTAATCGACTGAGCTCACCCTCAGTAGCCTTTGGAAAGCGATCAAACAAAGCTGAAGCAATCGCAAAATTAAGAATACTGTCACCTAAAAATTCCAGTCTTTCGTTATGACGACTCGCTGCACTTCGATGCGTTAACGCTGTTTTCAATAATTCTGGATCATTAAATTGATAATTTAATGCACGAACGAGCGGTTCCAGGGGAATCATTAATAGCTAATCTCTACCGATTTTGAAAAGTGAACGATGGCATCAATATTCGCAAGAATGTTGGTCCGCACTTCATAGTCGATTGAAGCCACGGCTTTACCTTCCAAGTCCTGGATACTAATGTTATTTGATTTAACATGCTTAACATCATTAATGTTCAAACGTTTCTCTAACTTGCCACGAATTTCACTTTCCAATGCCGAAGACGAAAATTGTTCATCTTGCAGGGATGAGAGTGAAGTAGAAACATTAAAATACTCAAGATAAGCAGGGGCTAGCTTCATAATTAAGTTGGCGAAAAAAACAACCGTAATGATAAAAAATACCAGGCTAATGAAAGTAAATCCCGATTGTGAACGTTGTAATTTCATGTTTTGCCTTAATCTATGCTCGTGCCAATACGGCTCCATGCAATACCCGAGTTATCAAAATCCCAATTCATCCATATAAAAAACGCACGCCCGACTAAATTTTCTTCAGGTACGGTTCCCCAAAAACGACTGTCATTGCTGTTATCTCGATTATCGCCCATTACAAAATAATGTCCTTCAGGTACAGTACGCTCCATATCTATTCTTGGTTTATCGGATTCAACTAATATATTGTGCGTGGCTTCACCGAGTTCTTCCGAATACATCCCCGTATTAGGTAACGGCAAACCCGAACTGGTACCAGTATATGGACCAATCAATTCATGATTAACTCGGGTGCCATTAACATAAACTGTTTTGCCAATATAAGAAATGCGATCCCCTGGCAACCCAACAACACGTTTAATGTAATCAATGGATGGGTCCTTTGGATAACGAAAAACCACCACATCCCCTCGTTCCGGCAAACCTAAATCCACTATTTTAGTATGCACAATGGGCAAGCGTAAACCATAGGAAAATTTATTTACTAAAATAAAATCTCCGACCAATAAGGTTGGTATCATGGAACCCGACGGAATACGAAACGGCTCAACCATAAAAGAGCGCAATAACAAAACAACCAAAATAACGGGAAAAAATGACCTGGCATATTCAACAATAATCGGTTCTTTATTCGCTTCGAGTATTTTTACATCGATATCTCCTCCTGCTGGAGAAGCTACTTTTAAACGATCCACTTCCAGTCGTCGTTTCGGTGCCCAAAGATAGGCATCAACCGCCCAAATCGCACCAGTAATCAACACAGCCACAACCATTATTGTGGGAAAATCAAAATTCATTGGTTTTACTCTTTAAAATAAAAATGAAATGACAATAGATTCTACAAAAATGGAATGTTGGATACTCCTTAAACAAATGAGGAGAATTTCCAGCTTAAATAGTACCTTCCATGATCAATGTAAAAAATTATTATTCCTTATTAAAACGGTATTGGACAACCTGTCATTTAATCTCACTTGGCCCGTCAGGTAATATATTCATTTAACAAGCAAATACCTATCACTTAGAAAACCATCCAATCATTGACAGTATCGGTATTGATTGCGAATGACTAGCGACCGATTTTTAACCAGACACCCTTTGAAAGCCTATGCTAAATAACTTGCTTTTTCAATCAAGCTAACCCAATCCGGGTGTAACCGCTTAACCTATAACCATGATAATAATTATCATATCACATTGATCAAACTAGGAAGCTGTCCGGGAATAGCGATTTTCGCGGGAGTCCATCTGGTTTGCGTAGATTTTTCGATCGAATCAAGAAAAGTGATAAACGCATTTAAACCCACAAATAAAGTACAAAGTGATTCCATTTTATTGAAATTCACTACCGACATTGGCCAGCCTAGCGTTTAAAATTCGCTCGCTCACCGGAGATTAAAATTTATTTATCTTTACCGACTTGCAAAACCGCTAAAAACGCCTCTTGTGGAATTTCAACCGAACCCACCTGTTTCATGCGTTTTTTACCGGCTTTTTGTTTTTCTAGGAGTTTTCGTTTGCGGCTAACATCACCACCATAACATTTCGCCGTTACATTTTTACGCATCGCTTTAACGGTTGAACGAGCAATAACATGCGAACCAATCGTCGCTTGAATGGCGACTTCAAACATTTGACGAGGAATAATTTCTCGCATCCGCTCAACTAAATCACGGCCTCTTGGATACGCTAAATCCTTATGCACGATTAATGACAAAGCATCAACTCGATCACCGTTAATTAAAATATCCAGCTTCACTACATCGGCCGCTGAAAAATGAGAAAAATGATAATCAAGTGAGGCATAACCTCGGCTAGCTGATTTAAGCCGATCAAAAAAATCTAGAACAACTTCACTCAAGGGCAATTCATAATGTATGGAGACTTGATTGCCCAAATACTGCATATTTTTTTGCACACCACGCTTCTCAACACAAAGAGTGATCACATTTCCAACAAATTCCTGTGGCACCAAAATATTGGCGGTAATGATTGGTTCGCGTGTTTCATTAATCACGTTAGGCTCTGGCAATTCTGCGGGATTGTCAATGGTTATCACATCACCCGCTTTGGTCAACACCTCATAAATCACCGTCGGCGCCGTGGTAATGAGATTAATATTGTATTCCCGCTCCAAACGTTCTTGAACGATTTCCATGTGTAGCGTCCCTAAAAACCCACAACGAAATCCCAATCCCAGTGCTTGTGACGTTTCCGGCTCATAGAATAATGCGGCATCATTTAAGCGTAATTTAGATAACGCATCCCGCAAATTTTCATAATCCTCGGAATTAATCGGAAATAAACCAGCAAAAACCTGTGGCTGCACCGGTTTAAAGCCGGGTAATGGCGACACATTAGATTGGTCAGCATAGGTAATTGTGTCACCCACCGGCGCACCATCGACTTCTTTAATACCAGCAATCACATAACCGACTTCCCCAGCCATTAACACCCGTGTATCGTATTTTTTTGGGTTAAAAACACCCACTCGATCCACAGGATGCACCCGTCCGGTGGATAATAGTTTCATTTTTTTACCTTTCTCTAAGACACCACTGACAACACGCACTAATGACACCACGCCTAAATAATTGTCAAACCAAGAATCAATGATTAAGGCTTGTAGTGGGGCTTCTCTATCACCTGCAGGTGCGGGTATTCGCTGCACCAATTGTTCTAACAGATCGACAATGCCCAGACCTGTCTTAGCACTGACATGAATGGCATCCGTGGCCTCAATGCCAATAATCTCTTCGATTTCCTGAATAACCCGATCCGGGTCCGCTGCGGGCAAATCTATTTTATTGAGCACCGGAACCACTTCGAGCCCTTGCTCGATGGCGGTATAACAATTCGCGACACTTTGTGCCTCAACCCCTTGTGATGCATCAACCACCAATAAAGCCCCCTCACATGCCGCCAACGATCGGGATACTTCATAAGAGAAGTCGACATGCCCAGGGGTATCAATGAAGTTCAATTGATAGACAGTCCCATCTAATGCTTTATAGTCCAGAGTGACACTTTGCGCCTTGATGGTAATACCGCGCTCACGTTCCAAGTCCATGGAGTCAAGCACTTGTTGATCCATTTCACGTTTCGTCAGACCACCACACAACTCAATGAAACGATCGGCTAAGGTCGATTTACCATGATCAATATGTGCGATGATAGAAAAATTACGAATCTTATTTATGTCAGCCACTTTTTAACCCGCTTTAGGAATGGGCGACGCAATAACTGTCCCTGTTTCGCATCTCATCTTCCGCCCGTCTTTGCCCGTTTTTCAATCACAAAAACTCGAAATAGAACAACTATTCCTGCATTTTTGCTCAATCAGAAGGAACAAATACAGACCAAACCTGAGCGCCAAACAGGGAAGTTATCACGTCGCCCATTCCTTATTTAAAAAATAAATGGAACAACCAGGTTGTACAACCGACATCAGGCGAATAGTTGTACGTTGCACGTCCGAACGAGGACAGAGCCCAGGTGGCAAGCAATTAATTTTGATCACTTTGCTCAGTCCGACCATATTGATCGTGATAACGCACGATATCATCTTCTCCAAGATAGCTCCCTGATTGCACCTCGATAATCTCTAAGGGTATGGAACCTGGATTTGCCAACCGATGAACGACACCGAGCGGAATATAGGTTGACTCATTTTCTGATAACAAAAATTCTTCGTCGCCACGCGTCACTTTGGCAGTTCCTTTAACGACAATCCAGTGTTCCGCCCGATGATGATGCATTTGCAACGATAAGCGTGCTTGCGGGTTAACAATAATTCGTTTCACCTGGAATCGTGTCCCGGCGTCAACCCCCTCGTAGCTACCCCATGGCCGAGAAACACGTCGGTGTGTTAAGGTTTCACTGCGTCCGGCTTTATTAAGTTGCGCAACAATGGATTTTACCTCTTGGGTTTGATTCTTATCGACAACGAGTACCGCATCCGGGGTTTCTACGACCACGATATTATCCAAACCAATGGTGGTAACCACTCGGTGGCTAGCAATAATCATGGAACCCGTTGTGTCCTTCAGATACACATCGCCTTGAATGACATTATCATGCTCATCCTTCTCCCTCACTTCCCATAAGTTTTGCCAAGAGCCCACATCGGACCAACCAGCATCCAAAGGAATCACCGCCCCCAATAAGCTACCGTCCTGTCCAGCGTCCCTAGTCAGCTTCTCCATCACCGCATAATCGATAGATTCACTTGGACAATTCACAAAGGCTTGCTTGTTAACTCGAAAAAAATCATCATCGGCTTTGCCTTGTTCAATGGATTGATGGCTGGCCTCGGCGATATCTGGTCGATACCGCTGAATTGCGGCTAACCAAGTGGACGCTTTAAACAAAAACATACCACTATTCCAAAGATACTGTTCACTCCGCCAAAATTGCTCAGCGGTTTTTGTGTCGGGTTTTTCCACAAAAGACATAATCTGATACGTCCCCTGAGATTGCTGGTCCAAGGGAACTCCTTTTTTAATATACCCATAACCGGTCTCCGCTCGGGTAGGTACAATACCAAAGGTCACCAAGCGATCAGTCTCGGCTAAAGGAATCCCCTGAGCAATCACTTCATGAAACGCCGCATTATTACAAATAATATGATCTGCAGGCATCACTAACATCAAACCATCACCGAAACGAGAAACCAAGTATTCAGTGGCCAAACACAATGCGGGTGCAGTATTTCGCCCTACTGGCTCAAGTATAATGGTCGATGATGGCAGATTCGCCTTCCTCAGTTGCTCAGCTACCAAAAAACGATGCGCTTCATTACTGACAATCAGCGACTGACCAAGCCCATCATCGCTCCGATCTTCACTATTTAAATTCAGGCCATCGAGCCGGGAAATGGTGGCCTGCAATAAGGTTTCATCGCCAGTCAAATTTAACAATTGTTTCGGGTAATGCTCACGCGATAATGGCCATAAGCGAGTCCCTGAGCCCCCACATAAAACAACCGGGAAAAGTTTCATCGTCATTGATACATCCTGTTAAAGTAAAACCATCAAATTAATTATACTGGATAAGCCGATAACCAACATTGCAATTACGCCTCAGATTCTGATGCTATAGAACCAGTGGGGGCCGCTGCTGGTTTGTCTTGCACTTTCTGATTTTTTATAAATGATAGAAGGAACGCCAAAAAAATACTTAGCATCAATCCTACCATAAAACCAAGTATAACCATCAATTTACGCTTCGGTTTGGTGGGCTCTTCAGGGGCTAATGCGGGATCAATCACTTTAAAGGCGAATTCCTCTCGGACATTTGCTAGCATGATATTTTTCGTCTGGGCCTCAATGAGTCGATAAATTGACTGACGCATTTCTACCACACTGGTTTGTTCCGCCTGCTCTTTTAAATACTCAATACTGCGCTCCGCTTCTTCGATAGCACCTTGTTTTTGGTGTTTATTAAGTCGGGCCACCAATTCATTAGCCCAGGTCGCCGCTAATTGAGGCTCTCCCCATTCGATAGCCAAAATCACTAGGCCACTGGTTTTATCTTGTGACACATGGCGAATGCCATTAAATGTTTGAAAAACACCCCAAGCAGTGGGTTCTTTGGTATTGCCGGCACCTTGCTGCTGATAAGCTTTCCATTTTTCTTGCCATTCAGCCACCCATGGCCAACGCTCATCCACATGAACCGGTGGACCTTCCAATAACAGACCAGACAACTGATGATCTTTAATAAAAGCATCCGTAAAAATACGTGATTTCAAGGTTGCCAGTGCCTCTTCGATTCGCCCGCCGCCGCCTCCCATATTCACACCGGCTAACGAGGCTAAGCCTCCCAGTTGCCCCGCGATGGCTGACAAACCACCGCTTTTTTCTTCAGTAACCGGAGACAAAACCACTTCAGCACGGAAAACCGGTGGCGCCAATAGCGCAGCGATCACTGCTCCTCCTGTCACAAGCGCAGTTAAAAAAAAGATCAACCATTTATAACGCACCAAAACTCGCCAGTAATCCAATAAATTGATTTCATCCTCAGGATATTCCGCAGGAGGCGTCATATAGTAAATAGGTGCAGGAGGCGACGGCTGAGGCTGAACCAACTTTTCGTTTACGTTATCAAGGGGGGGTTTGGGCGCATTCACAAAAACTGACCTCACTCAGGCGCATATAGCGCAAATAAATATTTAGCATGATCTGCTGCGATAAGGAATGGAGTATGTCTTAACATAACAAATTAACAATGATCATTCATAGAGTGAAAAACGTTATGGGGTAAACAAACCCACGGTCTTCCACGCGGCCGCTGACAAGCCTAACTGGTAGGCAATTTCTGAGATGCTAGACCATAATTTTAACTTGCTCATACGATCAGCATCCAGTGGAACCACCACCGTATCTCCCTGACTCATTATGACTTCTTTATCAAACCAACTGTCGTTTGCCAAGGCCACAGCTCCATTGGAGCGAATGACATAGATATTATCTCGATCAGCTTTTTTGGTCATGCCACCACTCAAATCCGTATAATGCAAATAACTGAAGTCTTCCTGGTATAAGTGGGAAGTGGGATAAAAAACTTCACCAACCACGGTGACTTCTTGCATTTTTTCCGGCACATACAATTTGTCTCCACCGCGCAGTACAATATCATTGGCCCCGCTCTCGCTAAGAATATCTGCCAGATCAATCACTAAACGCCCCGCAGCTTTAGTCGACTGAAGGCGTGTTAATAATTGGCGAGCAATGCCTGCATCTTGCAACTGCGACGGATCACCACTTCGTTCCAAAGAAATACTGGCTAACTCACTTTCTAATTGCCTAGCCATTTCATCCAGCCGCTGTTGTTCTCTTTGCCGCAAATCTTCCCGAATAAATACCGCACCATCGGGATAAGCATACTCAGTAATGCCACCAGCACGCTGCAGCAGCTGACGTAATGTTTCCCCTCGGCGCACAGGATATTTTCCCGCAAAGTGGATTTCACCAACCAACTCAATATGCTCTTGTTCTGCCCAATGCGGTATTTCTTTGATATGCAACAAATCATAAGCTTGCAACAAAATATTAGATTGAGCATTGCCTTGTAATGCCTCATTGATAGCAACTTTGATGTGTTCAATCCGACGAGGCGCTCCTGGCTTAACGACATACCGGGTCAGTTCGGCTTCAAACATAAACGCAGATTCTTTTAATTGGCCACCCGCCCGAATCAAATCACTAATGCGCATACCATCTTCTAGCGGATAACTGTCAGGAAAGCGTATCTCGCCAGACACTCTAACAATGCGTGTTGCCTCGACTTGATTGGATTGCCGTTGCAATTGATCCATGATTTTATCTAATTCGATACCTCTTTGTTCCCCTGCATCAAAAACATATATGGTATCTCTTGGATGCATCAAAACATCATACGCACCATTAGGCTGATTAAATATCTGGCGTAGACTACTAGAAAAAACCTTCAGCTTAAATTCTGGACGTATTTCCCGAATGATCAACACATAGTCTAAATCGGCATTAAGCTGTACAGAATCCATTGTCGGTAGATAATGAGAAAGCCGTGCGCCTTCTTTCCACTGATAAACGCCAGGCTGGGTCACTCGCCCTCGAATGGTAATGATGTTATCGATCTGCTCAGGCGCTCGCCGAATGGTTAATACATCACCGCGATCCAATTTCAAATCCAGATCTACACTCGAAGTCAAATCCAAATCCATGATAAGTCGCGTTTTACCATTTTTTACCCGCTCAATTTGCGTGCTGGCTAAATAAGCGGTAGGTAATACCCCACCTGCGATATTGATCAGATCCGCAATGCTGGACTGATCCTTTAATTCATACAATCCAGGACGAACCACTTCCCCAGTGACTCCCACTTGCATTTCAATCGTCGGTACAAAAACAACATCACCAGAGCGCAACCGAAAATCTCTTCGCGTATCGCCTTTCAATAATAAGTCATATAGATCCAGGGTATTGATAGTTTGACCGTTACGTTTAAGTAGAATTTTTCTTAACGATCCTGTTGCCTTAATGCCACCGGCATGGGAAAGCACGTGTGTCATACTCGCCAACGAACTCACCACATAAGATCCCGGATTTTCCACTTCACCAAGCACAAAAATCCGCATCGAACGTAACTCGCCAAGCGTCACATTAGCATTAACACCAATAAACTGACGTTTAACACGCTTTCGCAAACTTTTTTTGAGTTCATCAAAACGTAACCCGATGACTGGAATCGAACCAATACCAGGGAAAGCTAATGTTCCTTCTCGTGAAACCGCTAATGAGTATTCTTGATTTTCCTTGCCAAACAACTGAATATAGATAATATCTCCTGGCCCAATAATATAATCTGCAGGTACAGGAATATCACTCATCGATTGCAAACTACCTGCGGCCTGTCTAAAAAGCTCATAACCAAAAGGTTTAAGTGCCGCTTTACCTATCGGGGTTAGCGGTAATAAATGAATGTTAATCTCATAAAACGATAGGGCTGGCTCCAACATTAAACGTGCTGCCGCGTCTTCTGACGTTAAACCTGCCACTGGCACAAGACCAACATCTGCCATATTAATGACACCATACTGATCAAGTTTGAAAAGTTGATCAGGACGATTAATAAGATCAGATGCTTTACGGTTTATTGCCGTCTTCGCTGCAAAAGACACAATAATCGTATCACCGCCCTGCAAACGAGGCACCTCAAGCCTATCCTTTTGCTGACTATCCGTTGAGATCGGAGGATTGGTCGTATTTTCAGGAACTGACGTCGGTTTTTCGATGATTCTAGGTGCCACCCTCGGAGGAGCACCCAACAACTGCAAAGCTTGTTGGCGCTGCTGATCAGTTAACGATTGCAAGTATTGCAATTGGCCTGATGTCGGAGTGAGAGCGTAGCTTGGCACGATAATAAGCATACACAATACGCAGAAAAAAAACTTTAGATTTAACACACCCGAATCGTCCCCAACCAAAAATTATCTATGCACATTACAATTTGATACCAACCAACTATCAATCATTGGAATTCTCTGACACTCAAATAAAATAATCGCCAGTACCGTTAGTTTTTTTAATGCAGTCTGGCACAATCCATATTATTATCATTATAAATTGTCTTTCCATTCCAGCGCCAAGCTAATGCGCTTGCTTATACACAGTTGCCAATGATTATTCAACTTTTGATGATCTTATATGCGGTTAGATATGCGGCACCGAATATTTATACTCGATGGATAAATCCCCAACCAAGGCCGTTAACTTACCTTCTGGCGCATGAATAACCCCTAAACCTATGCCAACGGCAACATTCGTGGTGATCGCTTTTGAGACATTCACCATGGGCTGTAAAATGAGGCCTCCTCCAACAGACACACCACCGCCACCTGCCGCACCGATCAAAAACTGAGCTTGCGCGGTCCAGGTTGGATACTCATCGAGCTGTTTCCATCGGCCAACACCCACTAACCCTGCCGCATATCCGCCTGCCTGCCCCGCATAAGCACCTAATGCTTGACCGGTTAAAAATACATCTTGGCTAATAAAAGTATCTATTTTTAAACCTGCAAGGCTTATCATTCTTTTGCCCAAATCGCTATTTTTACGTATTTGAGCTCTGGCAGGCAGATAGTGTTGGGTATTGGCACGCAACCGATATTTATGCCAAATGGCCTTTAAAAAAGTATCCTCGGAATTAAAGGCCGTACCGATCGCCGGTAACAAAACTTGGTATTGATGTGACACTTTAAGCAATACACTTTTCGAAAAAAGATCACCATCAAGGGCTTTGACAATGCCGAATTCAAAACCCGATGTCCATCGCTCGGTAAAATGATAAGCGGCCCCTGCCATTAGACGATAAATCAAGCCTCCCCCGGTATCCACATCTCCCCCCCCCGCTGCACCCAGCAAACCGGTGGCCGTCAAGCTCAATAAACGATCGATATTTCTACGATAACTAACCCCTCCTAACACCTGAGCAAAACCATCCGCGCTACCTCCGAGCGCTCCTCCGGTTTCAAACTCCAGCCACCAATTCTTTAACCAATATTGATACCATCGAATACCAATCACATCAATCCGGTCTGTCATTAAGCGACCACTTCGCCCCGTTTGACCATCATTTGGTAAGTACATCAGTGCTTGAAATGCAAACGCCCGCGTACGTCTTACATTGCCAAAATCAAATTGATTTACTTCGAACGCCTGAGCCCCCGAACCCGCTGCGGTGCGCCAGCCCGGTAGAAAAAAAGAATGAAATTGATGTTCAAAAGATAAGCTATACTGATTACTGGTGATTTTACCGTTGGGAAACTCGACTCGACTAACCCCAAAACCAAAGCTATTCTCTCCTAACGAAAACAAAACGTCTAAATGAGGCCGAAACATAAAGCCACCACCTTGTGGTGCACCACCGCCGCCGCCACCACCCAAAAAAACACCCGCATCAATGCCCAATGGTCCGACTATTTTTTTATTCCAACCAAAAGCCAAGCCACCGGTAAAAAACCCACCTCGCTCGCCAGACACCGCCCCGTAGACACCTAACCCAAAATATCCCCCGCCATTCACTGACAGCAGGTAATTACCCCCTAACAAACCCATGTGCTCATCATCGGGCAATGTCATACGATCATAAGTAAATCGGTATTTGGCTTTTTGCAACCATACCTCATTACTGCCATTTGCTAACACAATAGGGCCAAAAAACAATCCGACAAACAATGATATGAAAAAAAATACGCTAATAGGGTAAACATTCATATAACGAAAAGTGTTGTTATTTTTTCTACAAAGATATGGCTTTGCCGCATTGTTAGCATGGCGCATCTCAACACCACAACATCTGACAAAAAGCAAAGAAGGCTGGCTCGTGGGCATGGGCGACTTTGTTTCATAAAGTTTTTGCATTATGTCGCATTATTAGCGGCACAGTGATCAGCAAGAGTACATTAATGAGAGGCAATCGCTTAATAATTTTTATATCGTTGAAAACAAAAATAATATGGGAAAAACTTAGGGTAAATATATTCATTTCCTTATGAGTTCCTACTCAAATAGGGCCTCCATAGATGGTCTTTACAGATATATTGTCGTGAAATTATCCATTGACTACTCTGGCGCTTACAAGCTATATCTGGCAGCAAACCATGCAAAATACAGATTACAACAAAAAAGCGCCAATATAAGGCGCTTTTTCAAAAATTTTTAACTGCAAATAGCGGTGAACCCAATCACGATCCTTCAGTGGTTTCAAGCATAACAGCAATCATAGATCGATTCAATTCCAAGGTTTTTTCACCGATCCCCTTCACTTTCAATAAATCATCAACCGACTTGAAAGGTCCATGAGTGGTGCGGTATTGAACAATCGCCATTGCGCGGCTCGGTCCAACCCCTTTCATTACTTTTGCTAATGTTTCGGCACTAGCCTCATTAAGATTTGCCGGATTTGCAAATGCAGAAAAACTGGCAAGCGACAAAAGGACACTAATAATAATACTTCGTAACTTCATAAAATAACCCCGCATGTTTTAATTTAGGCTTGAGCCAAATGACCAATAAAGCAGCAATTCTAACTCTGATAACTTAGCGGGGAATTAATAAAATTAGAGGAAGGAATGTCCTCAAATATAGGACTTCTCAGACTACGATCCGGAAACAGTCCTCGTTGGGATTTCCGAATGGATACGCTGCAACATCTGCAAAGGATCGTGAGCTTGAGTAATCGGTCGGCCAATGACCAAATAGCTAGCTCCATTGGCCAGCGCAACTTGCGGTGTCACTACCCGTTTTTGATCATTCTGAAGTTCTCCATGAGGACGGATTCCAGGCGTAACTAAAAGAAAATCATTTGACCCCATCTTGCGCAAAACTGCTGCTTCTTGCGCAGAGCAAACCACGCCATCTAAACCGACCTCTAAAGCAAGTGCGGCTAATTGTTCAACGCGTGACGTGACACTGCCTGTGATACCAATTTCGCTCATGTCATTCTGATCAAAACTTGTTAGCAGAGTGACGCCGATCAAATAAGGTTTATTATTTCGATTAGCCAACGCCTTTTGCGCGGCCTCTAGCATTCGCCTGCCTCCCATCACATGAACATTAAGCATCCATACACCAAGATCTGCTGCCGCTTCACAGGCACGTGCGACTGTTGTCGGAATATCATGAAACTTCAAATCTAGAAATACCTCAAACCCTTCATTTTGCAGATCAATCACAATTTGAGGCCCAAACTTTGTAAAAAGCTCTTTACCCACTTTCAAACGGCATAAAGAGGGAGAAAGCTGGTTAACTAATTCAGTCACATCCTGGTATTCAGAAAAATCGAGCGCAACAATCACTTTTGGATCATTTAACTTATTCATTAATAGAGAGTTCTTCAGATAATAAAAGAAAGGGGAAAATCGATGATTAGAGCGCCTACTATTCACGTAACAAAGCAGTGTAACAACGGACAGGCCTATATAATTTTGGTTCAGCTACAAGGTGGCCTTTATGCTACTCCACGTTTTACAACTTGGACATTGCCAATACAATGAATGAGAGGAAAATCCACATTTATTACATTGATAAGCATGACTTTCCGCCACTAATTTAGCGATAATATTGTTTACGTTCATTAATATTTGACGATTTTGCCCTCCCGTATCAGCAATCACTAAGTCTAAATAGCGCTTTACGCCTTTCAACGATGGACTGTTTTCCAAGTGTTTTTCAAGCAAGCGGATGGCATGAACCGTACCTTCTTGCTTAACAAGCACATTGGTCAATGCCAATAAGCTAGAAATACCACCATGCGCATTAAATACATCATTCAATGTCGTCGTCAGTTTTTCAGTGTTTTCGAGTTTCTCATAACATTGCATGAGCGGCTCAACGATTTCCGAGATAAAGCTTGGGTCCTGCTCCTCCACTTTCATGAGGGCTTGTGCGGCAGCCTTATAATCCTTTAACTTCATTTCGATACGACCTTGAATCAAGCTGGCCCTAGCACATTGAGAGTCAGTAGACAACGCCTTTTTGACGAACTGTTTCGCCGCATCAGGATTAGCAGAACGCAATGCAACTTCCGCCAACTCACAAAAATAATGGGCTATTATGTCTGATTTTTTTTCACCCGAGGCTCTCTCATACTCGGTCGCTGTAGTTATCGCTGCTTCCCAGTCTTTCTCTTGCTGGTAAACCTCCATTAAAAATAGCAAAGCTCGCTGCTGGTATTCCTTAGACTGCTTTAAATCGATAAATAACCGCTCTGCACGATCCAATAAGCCTGCTCTTAAATAGTCTTGGCCTAATTCTAATAACGCCTGGTCGCGTTGATCCATTCGCAAAGTCGGCCTAGCAATTAGATTTTGATGCAGCATAGTTGCGCGATCAATTTCCCCTCGGCGGCGAAATAAATTGCCTAATGCCAAATGCAGCTCAACCGTCTCACTATCGACTTGCAGCATTTTAACAAACACTTCAACCGCCTTATCTGGCTGCTCATTTAATAAATAATTTAGCCCTTTATAATAACCTGTATTAATTTCTTCGGTTGATGTCCGCTCCTTGTTTTTGCTCGCTTCCTTACGTCCAATAATCCAGCCTGAAACTGCCGCCACCGGCAACAACGCCACCACAGGCAATAAAAACCAAAGGAAATCATACATTTATCTAGCGCCTTTAATCGGCATCGCACGCAGATTAGAAATTTCCTTTTCGTTTATCTTATTTTTATGACGTAATTTAATCGCTTCTAATTTAAACATGAGAACCCGTCCATAGGTTGCAATAATGCCAATCAACCCGCCGACCAATAGCGCAACTAACAATACAACCACTAAGGGCACATCCATCGATCCAACATAATAATTAACTTGAATACTATGCATATTTACAATACTAACGCTGACAGCTATTGCTACCATGACGAGCACGATGATCACGCTTATGATTTTCGTCATTTTTCCTCCCGTTAATTGTTTTCAGATGACTAAAGATAAGCACCATACTTTCTTACAAATCAATTTATTTTTCAACGATTTTATCTATATAGATTTTATATATCAATAGCGTGCATTATACAAGCTATGTCTTGAGGCCTGCCATACACAATTTACCATTGTTTATAGTCAATTGATTATAAATCTTTTTCATTGAAAAACACCATACCATATCAGGCATTCATCTTGTCATGGATTGAATGCGATGTGTATGCAATATTTTTGAGGTTGCTAAAGTCTGCGTATGAGAAACCCCACACGATGGCAGTGTTGAGAATACAAGGGAAGAATGGGACGAAAACAACCGATCCCATGATCAAGGTGAAAACTTGCCTATCACAGATAGACAAGCATCTATATCAACAGAAGTTTAATAGCTTGACAATTCACTGTCACAAACTGAACAGGTTAGGCTTCTTTCTTAATTTCCTCAGGCGTATTGCTGACTTTGACCTCTTCAGGGCCAGTTGAGGATAACGTCTCAGTGACCGAATTACCATTGTTCAATGATTCGTTCACTCGCTCCCTAAGCTCTTTGCCCGGCTTAAAATGCGGTACATGCTTGCCTGCAAGTGGCACAGGCTCTCCTGTCTTCGGATTCCGTCCCATTCTTGGTGGCCTAAAATGCAGTGAAAAACTGCCAAATCCTCGAATTTCTATTCTTTCACCAGTAGATAAAGCACTCGTCATTTGCTCAAGCATTGTCTTCACAGCCAGCTCGACATCCTTTGCCGCTAGCTGAGACTGTCGCTTAGATAATTGCTCAATAAGCTCAGACTTGGTTACGGTTTTTTCTTGTAGATTGCCTGTCCCCATAAATTCAGCCACCACCATAACTTGTTACTTGAAGATGTTAAATTAAATTACCTTACACGTGCAATATAATTGTAGGGCAAAAACACTCACTTACAAATAAATCCATTGACTTCAAGCGCAGGTAAATTTTTATTTTTGAATAACCTACAATAAAAACCGTGCGTGACGAAGCCCAATTCACTAAAAAAAGCCTTACCCATTTCCATTAAGGATAAAACGCTCAAGATAGCTTGGCTCAATTACCCTTCAGATGTTACTCAATTGGTTCGGATTTGACTTCCCAAACCAATGAGTACACGCAAACACTCAAGCCTCAAAAAGGCAAACTAAATTCTAGCTAGTACACCAACAAATAAAAGCGAATGTGTACCAAATTTGCTGCTGACTTTAGTCTTGTTTGTTTAATTGTTCTTTTAGTAAATCCCCGAGGGTCGTCGTTGCAGGCCCTGCGGTACCTCTTGTATAGTCATTTATTGCTTCAGCTTCGTCATCAGAATCTTTCGCTTTGATGGATAGACTGATAATACGATTTTTCCTATCAACACCAATAAACTTAGCTTCGACTGCCTCGCCAACTTTCAATACATTTCTAGCATCTTCAACGCGATCACGAGACAGCTCAGAAGCACGCAAACTGCCTTCAACGCCGTCTCCCAAATCAATGGTGGCCGCTTTTGCGTCAACGGCAATGACAGTACCATTTACGATAGTCCCCTTAGTTTTATCCGCTAAGAAATTGGAGAATGGGTCTTTTTCCAATTGCTTGATGCCTAGGGATATACGCTCTCTGGATGGATCAACAACCAAAATTACGGTTTCAACCTCATCACCTTTTTTGTGCTTTCTGATGACATCTTCACCCGTTTCATTCCATGAAATATCTGATAAATGAACCAAGCCATCAATACCGCCATCTAGCCCAATAAAGATACCAAAATCGGTGATTGATTTGATTTTACCAGCGATGTGATCGCCTTTATTATGGGTTGCTGCAAATTCGTCCCAAGGATTGGTTTGACACTGCTTGATACCTAGCGAAATACGTCGTCGCTCCTCATCAATATCTAACACCATCACTTCGACTTCGTCACCGAGTTGAACAATTTTTGTTGGATGAACATTTTTATTGGTCCAATCCATTTCTGAAACATGGACTAAACCTTCAACACCTTCTTCAATCTCAACGAAACAACCATAATCGGCTATATTCGTCACTTTGCCGGATAAACGGGAACCGATAGGATAGCGTCTTGCAATTTCCAACCACGGATCTTCACCAAGCTGCTTCAAACCCAGAGAAACACGATTGCGCTCTCGATCAAATTTTAATACTTTTACTTTAATTTCATCGCCAACATTAACGATTTCACCAGGATGCTTGACACGCTTCCAAGCCATATCAGTAATGTGTAACAGACCATCAACGCCACCTAAATCGACAAAAGCACCATAATCTGTCAGATTTTTTACAATACCTTGCGCTTCTTGGCCTTCTTGCAAATTTTTCAGCAGCTCATCGCGTTCAGCGCTGCTTTCCATTTCAACCACGGCACGCCGTGACACGACGACATTATTGCGCCGACGATCTATTTTAATAACTTTAAATTCAAGTTCTTTACCTTCCAAATAGGAAGGATCTCTAACCGGACGTACATCAACCAATGAACCAGGAAGGAAGGCTCTGACTTCGTTGATATCGACAGTGAATCCACCCTTCACCTTATCACTAATGATCCCTTTAACGGTTTCAGAGTTTTCAAAGGCCCGCTCCAACAATATCCAAGACTGCGCACGTTTCGCTTTTTCTCTGGATAGTCGGGTTTCACCAAAACCATCTTCCACTGCATCAAGTGCAACATCAACTTCATCACCAATTTCAACTTCCAGGCTTCCGCTATCGCTATAGAACTGCTCGATCGGAATCACGCCTTCAGACTTAAGCCCAGCATGGACAATGACATACCCATTAACAATGTCAACAACTGTGCCAATGACAATAGCACCCGGTTGCATGCTAGCTTTACTCAAACTCTCTTCAAACAGCTCTGCGAAACTTTCACCCATGAATAATCAACCTTAAAACTCGTGTTTGTATCAATAAACAGCAAAAGGGCTGATCGAATTAACACCAACCCAGCTTTTTATCAATTATTGAAATCGTTTATAAACTAAATCAAGGATCTTCTGCTCCGTTTTTTCCACACTTAAATCAGTCGTATCAATGATCACTGCATCAGCAGCTGGAGTTAACGGAGAAGCACTACGCGCGATATCTCGAGAATCACGCTTCTTGATGTCGGCCAAAATTGCGCTAAGAGTAGCATCGATGCCTTTGCCTTTCAACTGTTTATAGCGTCTTTTTGCTCTTTCTTCTGCACTTGCGATCAAATAGACTTTGAGTTGGGCATTGGGAAAGACCACAGTTCCCATATCCCGGCCATCAGCAACCAAACCTGGCGGTACACAGAATGCCCGCTGGCGTTCCAATAACGCCAAACGAACCCCTTGTATCGCCGCCACTTTAGAAGCAACATTAGCCACCGATTCATCTCGAATTTGATAAGTAACATCAATACCTTTGTAAAAAATACGATACTCTTCAGAGGCATTGTTAGGCACCGAAAAACGCACGTCAAGATGCTCTGCTAAGTCAGCTAATGTGGTCTCATCTTCTAATGGCAAGTCATCTTCTTGAACCGCATAAGCAACCAATCGATATAGCACGCCACTGTCAAGGAAATGCCAGCCCTTTTTCCTAGCAAGCCATAAACCAATTGTACCTTTACCCGACCCACCGGGGCCATCAATGGTTATCACGGGAGCTGTAAATTCACTCATTGCTTACCAAACTTAATTATTGAATCGCTTAATTTCAATCTATTGTATCCGTTTCTGTGACGTTAACACCGACTTGACATGCCAGTTTAACAAATTCAGGAAATGAGGTGTTTACATTAGCACAATCTTCCACCGTAATGGGCTGCTTAGCACACAATCCAGCCATGGTAAAAGCCATCGCAATTCGATGGTCTCCATGACTATTGATTATTCCGCCATCGAAATAGCCTTTCCCTTGAATTACCATTCCATCTTCGGTAGCAATGGCATCAATGCCTAGATTCTGTAAACCATCTGCCATCACTTGTATGCGATCACTTTCCTTCACCCGCAACTCACTGGCGCCACGCAATACTGTGGTCCCCTGCGCACAAGCCGCCGCCACAAAAATCGCAGGAAATTCATCAATTGCTAACGGGACTAAAGACTCGGGAATTTCAATGCCTTTCAGAGCGCTGCTGACGATACGCAAATCAGCCACCGGCTCATTGCCAAATAAGCGCTCATTTTTCACAGTAATATTAGCGCCCATTTGGCGCAAAATCTCAAGCACGCCTTTGCGGGTCGGATTAATACCCACATCACACAGAGTGATATCGGAATCAGGCGCAATGCAAGCCCCTACCATAAAAAACGCCGCCGATGAAATATCTCCCGGAATGGTAAGATTGGTGGCAGTCAGAGCACCGCCCCCTTGTACTACCACAGTATTATTATCAATCTCAACCGGATAACCAAACGCTGTCAGCATGCGTTCAGTATGGTCTCGGGTCACACCAGGTTCGGTGACAGTTGTTCTGCCTTGGGCATATAAACCCGCTAATAATAAGCTCGACTTTACTTGCGCACTCGCCATGGGCATCAAATAATCAATGCTAACTAAATTCTTTCCGCCAATAATGTGCAACGGCGCAGTGCCCCGGTCGGTCACCTCGATGACCGCTCCCATTTGCCCCAACGGATCCGTCACTCGCCGCATGGGTCGCTTGTTTAAAGACCCATCTCCGATTAACACGGAATCAAAAACCTGCCCACAAAGTAACCCAGCTAGTAGACGCATTGATGTGCCAGAGTTGCCTAAATCAAGATGGGCCGCGGATGCCTTCAGCCCATGCATACCCACCCCATGAATCGATAGCCGACCATTCGCCGGGCCATCAATCGCCACCCCCATTTGCTTAAACGCAACTAATGTGGCGAGGCTATCTTCACCTTCCAAGAAACCCGTAACCGTGGTCACGCCATCGGCCAATGCGCCCATCATAATAGAACGATGAGAAATGGACTTGTCACCTGGCACCTTAAATTCGCCAGACAAACGACCTCCTGGCTGCACTAGGTATTTAACTATGGAGTTACTCGACATCAAAAGACCAACCTATTTTATTAATTTATGCGGCTATGATCAGATCACCACATGTTCATCACGCGCTTTTTTCGCTCGACAAAAAATCGCCTCTAATTCACTCGCATCATTTTCTGCAATCACTTGGGATACGATATCTAACTGTTTTTTGTACTGTTCCAACACATCAAGCACAGCCTCTTTATTCGCCATACAGATATCTCGCCACATCGTTGGCGAACTTGAAGCAATACGGGTAAAATCCCGGAAACCACCCGCCGCATAACGAAAGATCTCTAACCGCTCATGCATTTGCGCCAAACTATCCACCAAAGCATACGCCAACACATGCGGCAAATGACTGGTTGCCGCCAACACCTCATCATGGTGCGTCACATCCATATTGACCACACTGGCACCGCAGCCTTGCCAAAATGCAGTCAATGTTGAAACTGCGTCACTGGCAGAGCTCGCTAATGGGGTAAGAATGGTACATCGATTCTCAAACAATTCTGCAAAAGCGGCTTGTACGCCGCTTTTTTCCGTACCCGCAATGGGATGCCCCGGCACAAACCCGGCTGGCAATGTGCCAAAAATATTTTCCGCATCCTTCACCACACTCGCTTTTGCACTGCCTGCGTCAGTAATAATGGCGCCATTGCGGTATTTACCTTTGATTTGTTGAAAAACGTCGGAAAACGCACTCATTGGGACGGCGATCAGAATCAGATCTGCCTCTTTTACCGCTTCCCCTATATCCATCTCATAACGGTCGATGACACCCAACTGCACCGCTTGCTGTAATTCACTTTCATTACGACCACTACCAACAATCTCTTTGCATAATCGATTTTTTTTCGCGGCTAACGCCACCGATCCACCAATTAAACCCACACCAATAATGGCAATGCAATCAAACATGGACGAATCCTTTGCTAGCCCGTCAATCATCTTAGCTCTGACAGCACTTGCTCCAAAGCGCGAACAAAAACCTGATTCTCCTCAGGTAAACCTATGGAAACACGTAAATGATTCGGCATTCCATAATTAGCTACCGGTCTCACGATGACACCCTTACGTAATAACTGCTCATAAATCGGCAACGCCGGTTGAGATAAATCAATCGTAATAAAATTCGCCACAGGCGGAATCACGGCAAGTTCTAAACGCTGCATTTCACCGGACAAATAATCTAAACCTTGCTGATTGATCGCGACAGCACGTGCCACATATCCCGGATCACTGAGCACCGCTTCAGCACCCGCCAACGCCAATGCATTGACATTAAAAGGCTGACGCACCCGATTTACCAGTTCCGCAATTTCAGGGTGCGAAACAGAAAAACCAACTCGCAAACCGGCCAAACCATACGCTTTAGAAAAAGTACGGGTCACAATAAGATTGGGATATTTAGCCAGACAATCCAGCATCGAACCATAATCCGCCACCTGCTCGACATATTCATGATACGCTTCGTCGATAATTACAATGACATCGCTGGGCACATTCTCAAGAAAGTTAACTATCGAATTGAAAGGTAAGTAGGTGCCTGTTGGATTGTTCGGATTGGCAATGAAAATCAATTTGGTTTTTGCAGAAATCGAAGCGATGATTGCAGTTACGTCATGTCCCCAGGCTTGCGCTGCGGCCACCACTGGCTTCGCGCCAATAGCCTGAGTTACCAATGGATACACGGCAAACCCATATTGCGAATAAATAATCTCATCCCCGGCCGAGGCGAATGTTCTTGCGATCAATTCAAGTACATCATTGGAACCATTTCCCAGCGTGATTTGAGAAAACTCCACGCCCAACTTATCGGCTAATGCTGTTTTTAGCCGATGACCAGCACCATCCGGGTAACGTGTTAAATGCGCCATCTCCTCATGAAGCACAACGGATAACTTGGGACTCGGTCCTAAAGGATTTTCATTGGAGGCTAATTTAACAATATTTGTTAAACCATACTCTCGCGCTAACTCATCGATAGGCTTGCCCGGCGCATAGGGAACCAAACCTTGTACCCCTGACGTCGCTCGATTGTTTAACATCTTTGTCATTGTTACATCGTTACCTTAGGATAGGATCCCAAAACCTTTACCATGGAAGCTTCTTTTTCTATGTCTTGCAACGCTTGCTTTAAATCTGCATCTTGCGCATGACCTGCCACATCCACAAAAAAAACATAATCCCACATGCCTCGCCGCGAAGGACGGGATTCAATACGTGTCATGCTAATATTATATTTACCAAAAGGGGCCACCATGGCGGATAACGCACCGGGACAATTAGACATGGAAAATAACAAGGTGGTTTTATCATTGCCACTGGGCTGCGTGGCTTGCTTGCCGATCACCAAAAATCGCGTGGTATTATCTGGCTCATCTTCAATGTTCTTTGCTAATATATTTAAACCATATAACTCAGCGGTAATTTTACCAGCCACCGCCGCACAGTTCGGTTCCTGCTGGGCTCTGCGTGTTGCTTCGGCGTTACTACTCACGGCAATGCGTTCAATGCCTGGCATATGAGAATCCAACCATTCACGGCACTGCGCAAGCGATTGTTGGTGTGAATAAATACGCTGGATTTGATCAATCTGTTCTGCGGTGCTTAACAAATAATGATGAATCCGTACTTCCACCTCTCCACATATTTTTAAAGTAGAGCGAGTAAATAAATCAAGCGTATAACTCACCACGCCTTCCGTGGAGTTTTCTACGGGCACCACACCATAATGCGCTGCGCCAGATTCCACCTCACGAAAAACCTCATCAATGGCACTCACCGGCACGGTATTCACTGAATGGCCAAAATGTTTTAATGCCGCCGCTTGAGTATAAGTGCCTTCCGGCCCTAAAAAAGCAACATTAAGCGGCTGTTCCAAAGCCAAACAAGCCGACATAATTTCACGAAACAAACGTGCAATCTCTTTATCATCCAACACCGTATTGTTGGCATCCATGATTTTTTGTAGCACTTGAGCTTCGCGCTCAGGCCGATAAAAATGAGTGTCACCGTCCTGACGTTTAACTCGCGCCACTTCCATTGCACACTCAGCACGTTCGCCAATCAATGCTAATAGTTGCGCATCAATGACATCAATGCGATGACGCAATTGTTGCAGATCTTTGTTATTTGCCATACTTTCCCATCAAACTCTACATTTCGAACCCAGGCATGTGAAATATAGGTTAAACGACACGTACATTCAGCACTCCATCAATTTGCCTAATTTTTTCAATCATTACGGCATTGATTTGATCATCCACATCCACCAGCGTATAGGCGATATCACCCACCGACCGATTAAACATATCAATGATGTTCAATCCTGCATGCGCTAGATGGGTAGTAATCTGCCCGACCATATTCGGTACATTACGATTCGCCACGGCCAAACGATAACCCTTAGTACGGGGCATAAATACACCAGGAAAATTCACTGAATTGGTAATATTACCGTTTTCCAAGTAATCCCGCACTTGCTCAGCCACCATCACCGCACAATTGTCTTCGGCTTCCACTGTGGAAGCCCCTAAATGCGGCAAACCGATCACATTGGCGTGTTTTTTTAGTGTGCTATTGGGAAAGTCACACACATAAGCTTTTATTTTCCCGGCATTCAAGGCCTGTATCATCGCCTCATCATCCACAATGCCAGCCCGCGCAAAGTTGAGAATCACTGCACCATCTTTCATAATTTCCAAGCGGCTTGCATCAATCATGTGGCGTGTCGCATCAATCAATGGCACATGAAAAGATAAAAAATCCACCTTGGAAACCAGGTCATCCACATTGGCTGCTTGTGTTACCTCCGATGACAATTGCCAGGCACCTTGCACAGTGATGCCCGGATCATAGCCGATAACTTTCATCCCTAAGGAAAGCGCCATATTTGCCACCAAACGGCCAATGGCACCTAAACCAATCACCCCTAAAGTGCGGCCAGCCAACTCAGAACCGACAAATTTTTTCTTACCTTGCTCTACCGCCTGGCTAATCGCTGCATCATCGCCCTCTAAATGCTGTGAAAACGCCCAAGCTGGACAAATATTACGACTGGCTAGCAGCATCCCCGCCAATACTAACTCTTTCACTGCATTGGCATTGGCACCTGGCGCATTAAACACGGGAATCCCTCGGGCGCTCATCGCCTCCACAGGAATGTTATTCACACCGGCACCCGCTCGCCCAATACACATCACACTATCAGGCAACACCATGTCATGCATTTTATAGGATCTCAACAAAATGCCATGGGGCTTTGAAATTTCAGAACCAATTTCATAGCAATCACGCGGAAAACGCTCTAAACCAGCCACCGAAATATTATTTAATGTTAAAATTTTATACATTCATAATTCCCTGATTCAGAGCCTATCCATGTTGCCGCTCAAAATCGACCATAAATTGGATTAACGCATCCACCCCGGCTTCCGGCATGGCGTTATAGATGCTGGCCCGCATACCACCCACCGAGCGATGCCCCTTGAGTGTTAACAAACCATGACTGGTGGCTTCTTTTAAAAACAACCCATCGAGCTGGGCATCCGCGAGAATAAATGGCACATTCATCCGTGAGCGACAGGCTTGGTGCACTGGACTTGAATAAAATGCTAAATCATCAATGGCAGCATACAATTTGGTAGCTTTTCGCTGATTAACTTCTTCCATTTTCGCTAAACCACCTTGACGTCTGATCCAATCAAACACCAATCCCGCGATATACCAACTATAGGTTGGCGGTGTGTTATACATCGAATCTGCAGCGGCATGTATTTTGTAATCGAACATGCTTGGTGTGCCCGCTTGCGCTTGCCCAATTAAATCCTCTCGGACAATCACCACCGTTAATCCCGCCGGGCCAATGTTCTTTTGAGCGCCGGCATAGATCAACCCAAACTTGGAAACATCAATGGGACGTGACAAAATCGATGATGATAGATCCGCAACCAAGGGAATGTCACCGGTTTCAGGCGTCCAATGGAACTCCACCCCGCCAATGGTTTCGTTGGGGGTGTAATGCACGTAAGCGGCCTGAGCATCAAGCTGCCATTGCTCAAATGCGGGAATGTCAGTAAAGTTGCTGGCTTCGGCAGTGGCCGCAATATTTACTTTACAGAAGCGCTTGGCTTCAGCCACAGCTTTTTTGGACCAACTCCCCGTGACGATATAATCCGCTTGATTTTTATTTTGCAACAGATTCAACGGCACCATGGCAAATTGACTGCTGGCCCCACCTTGCAAAAACAATACTTTGTAATTCTCAGGAATGGCCATAATTTCCCGCAGGCAAGACTCGGCACCTTCAGCAATCGATACAAACTCCTTGCCTCGATGACTCATTTCCATCACCGACATTCCGCTCCCGCCCCAATCTGCGAGTTCTTCTCTTGCCTGGTTTAATACATCCAGCGGAATCATAGCTGGCCCAGCACTAAAATTATATTGACGTGACACCTATCAAACTCCTTAACAAGCAGATCTTACTCACGGACATCATTGCCTTCAAATATCGGCATGCACAAACTTCAATCTTCTTCGGTGGTTCCTGTGGGTTCAGTGGGTTCAGTGGGTTCAGTGGGTTCAGTGGGTTCAGTGGGTTCAGTGGGTTCAGTGGGTTCAGTGGGTTCAGTATCATCGATATCTTCAGTTAACTCTTCTGCGCCACTGTCTATTTCACAAATCCGTTCAACGCCCACCAACGACTCTCCATCGGCCAGGTTAATTAAACGAACACCCTGGGTATTGCGTCCCATCACAGAAATATCAACCACCGGGGTGCGCACTAAGGTGCCACCACTGCTAATCAGCATAATTTCGTCTTCATCTTTCACCAACACCGCACCGACCGCATCCCCATTGCGCTCTGTTCCCTGTAAGGAAATCACACCTTGACCACCACGACCATGCGCTGGAAAACCGGTAATGAGGGTTCGTTTACCATAACCATTTTCGGTAGCCATCAACACACTACCGGTTTCTTCTGCGATAATCAAAGCAATAACTCGCTGACCCTCAGCAAGCCTAATACCACGCACACCGCAGGCCGTGCGCCCCATCACTCTGACATTTTCCTCATTAAAACGAATGGCTTTATTCGCACTACTGAACAACATCACATCTTGGCTGCCGTTAGTTATCGAAACACCCACCAATTGATCCCCTTCTCGCAAATCCAAAGCGATAATGCCATTGGCCCTAGGGCGAGAAAAATCCGTCAATGCGGTTTTCTTTACGGTACCCTGACTAGTGGCCATAAAGACAAATTTGTCGGCTTCAAATTCACGAATCGGTAAAATCGTACTAATACGTTCGTTTTCTTCAAGCGGGAATAGATTGACAATCGGACGACCGCGTGCGGTTCGGCTGGCTTGAGGCAACTGATAAACCTTTAACCAATAGACTTTGCCAGCACTGGAAAAACATAGAATCGTGTCATGGGTGCTGGCAACAAATAATTTATCAATAAAGTCTTCATCTTTCATTGAGGTGGCGGTCTTACCCCGGCCACCGCGCTTTTGCGAAGTATACGTTGATACCGGCTGGGCTTTCACATAACCTTCATGAGAAATGGTCACCACCATGGGCTCTTCAGTGATCAGGTCTTCAATATTCAAATCATGTTGATTGGCAACGATCTGGGTACGCCGCTCATCACCGAACTGCGTTTTAACTTCTTCTAACTCACCCCGGATCACTTGCATCAATCGTTGCGGGTCATTTAAAATTAGCAAAAGTTTTTCTATTTTGCCTAACAGTTCTTTATATTCACTGACAATCTTATCTTGCTCTAAACCCGTCAGTCGATTAAGGCGCATCTCTAAAATCGCTTGTGCTTGAATGGGCGATAATCGATAACGATCGTCGATAACTCCAAAGTCATCCCCCAGATCATCCGGGCGTGACATCTGTGCGCCGGCACGCTCTAGCAACTCCACCACCACACCGAGTTGCCACAAGTTTTCCATCAAACCTTTGCGCGCTTCCGCCGGACTCGGAGACGCTTTAATCAAAGCAATAATAGGATCGATATTGGCAATAGCCACCGCCAAACCTTCCAAGATATGGGCTCTATCACGGGCTTTGCGCAATTCATAAACCGTACGCCGAGTCACCACTTCCCGACGATGACGAATAAACGCTGCTAAAATAACCTTTATATTGAGTAAACGTGGCTGACCATCAATCAATGCCACCATATTGATACCAAACACATTTTGTAATTGCGTATGCTGATATAAATTATTCAACATCACATCAGACATCTCACCACGGCGTAGTTCGATGACCATGCGCATACCATCTTTGTCCGACTCGTCCCGTAATTCGGTAATACCCTCGATTTTTTTCTCTTTCACTAACTCCGCGATTTTTTCCAGCAAACGGGCTTTATTTACCTGGTAAGGCAGTTCAGTGACGATAATACTTTCTTTACCTGACGACTCATTGGTTTCAATGTGAGAACGTGCTCTCACATAAATCCGGCCTTTACCGGTCCGATAGGCTTCACCAATACCTTTTGCCCCATTAATAATGGCAGCCGTTGGAAAATCAGGCCCTGGAATAATTTTCATCAACGCATCAATGCTTAGCTCAGGATCATCAATCAAGGCGATACACGCATTAACCACTTCAGTGAGATTATGCGGAGGAATATTGGTCGCAATCCCTACCGCAATGCCCGATGAGCCATTTATTAGCAAATTAGGTATTCGAGCGGGCAATACTGAAGGTTCACGCTCGGTTTCATCATAGTTAGTAACGAAATCAACCGTTTCTTTCTCAAGGTCCGCCAATAACTCATGAGCGAGCTTTGCCATACGCACTTCGGTATACCGCATGGCAGCCGGCGCATCGCCATCGACCGAACCGAAATTACCTTGTCCATCAATCAACACGTAGCGCATAGAAAAAGGCTGTGCCATTCTCACCAGCGCATCATAAACAGCCGTGTCACCATGCGGATGATATTTACCAATCACATCCCCGACAATACGAGCTGATTTTTTATACGCCTTGTTCCAATCGTTACCCAGCTCATTCATCGCGTATAATACGCGGCGATGTACAGGCTTTAATCCATCACGCACATCGGGCAAAGCTCGACCAACAATGACACTCATTGCATATTCCATATAGGAACTACGCATTTCATCTTCGATATTGACAGGTAAAACTTCTTTGGCAAATGTATCCATAAACTTCGATGATTGTCTCAGCTGTTTTTAAAGTGTTCGATAGTTGTTATTTAAAGGCTATAGATTAAAGGTGTGAGATTGTATCACAACAGCAAGTGCCCCTGCACCACGGGATAACCCGTATAATAAATAGCCACCACAGCGATTCACTGATGCGCATTGCTCATTAACCTGAACCTTCCATTCTGGGAAGAAGTATAACCAAATAACACGCTACTGCATATGTTCTTGCATTTTACCCGATGATGGCTGCTCAATAACACCCTTTTCCGTCACAATGACATCCACCAACTCTGCTGGCGTCACATCAAAAGCAGGATTCCATGCCTGTGCTTCACTCGCCGCCACCGCTTGCCCAGCATATTGCAATACTTCCTCTGAAGAACGATGCTCGATGGGTATTTGTTGACCCGTGGGGATATTCATATCCACTGTGGAGGTCGGCGCCACCACCATCATCTTGACGCCATGATAACGCGCCAAAACTGCTAGACTATAGGTCCCAATTTTATTCGCCACATCACCATTCGCAGCAATCCGATCGGAACCCACAATCACCCAGTCGATGCTTTCTGTTTTAAAAAGAGTAGCGGCGGCGGCCTCACAAATTAATGTGACGGGAATATGGTCTTTGGTTAATTCCCAGGCAGTCAGCCGAGCCCCCTGTAACCAAGGCCGTGTCTCATCGGCATAAACTTGACGGAGGCGCTGCTCTGCCCAAGCCGTTCGAATCACACCCAATGCGGTTCCAAAACCACCGGTGGCTAATGCGCCCGCATTACAATGCGTTAACACGGCAGAGTTCGGGGCGATCAGCGCCGCACCCAACTGCCCCATCGCATGATTAGCGGCGATATCTTGCTCATGTATCGCCTTTGCTTCCGAGAGTAAATGCGCATAAATCACCTCAGGGTGATCACTCAAGATACCATCAAGGCAACGTGTCATGCGATCAATCGCCCAAAATAAATTGACGGCGGTGGGCCGCGAACTTGCCAGCAAGTCAAGATCCTGCTTAATCATTGATCGCCAGCGTTCACCTTCTGACAGCCTACGTCTGATAGCTAACACAATACCGTAGGCAGCGGTAATACCAATCGCTGGCGCGCCACGCACTACCATATCCCGAATCGCTGTCGCCACATCCTCAGCAGAATGCAAGGCGATATATTGGCTCTTACCAGGTAATAAGCGCTGATCCAACAAGCTGAGTTGATCGTTTTCCCAAATAATCGGATGAATATTGTCAAATTGATTCAATGTTTGCACCTAGCTTGTTGATTGATTAAATTTACTTCACAATAAATACAGAAAGCGTCTTAGCAAATGCGCCCAAAATTATTCTAAAAAATTAGTTAAATATTGCAGAAAGTAGTTATATACTCTTCGCACTATTTGCTAATTGATCTTTAGGCAACCGAATATGTGAACGCCACGGGCGCAGCCAAACCCCATAATCATTAACTGATTGCCGACCATCCACCTAAATTTTGTTGTTTGAGACGAAAGATAATATGCCGAAAAATTCACCTAAGCGAAACCTCTATATTCCTCGTGACAGTTATAATCATCAATATTATATACATATCTCCAAACCTGAGAAGCCGTTTGGTTAAAGAATTTTTCGTTTTAGCTGCCTTAAAACAAGTCGCTTCTCCAAGGTAACGTAGGACATGAAAACGATATGCGCATAGTAGATACGCTAATTCATGCTCGCTGGTTAATTCCAGTAGAGCCAGCTAACACCGTATTAGAGAAACATAGCCTGGTCGTTTCACAGGGTAATATTGTTGACATACTTCCCAGCACCGAAGCTCAGCAACAATACCAAAGCAGATATGAAGTCACTTTACCTCACCATGCGGTGATGCCGGGACTGATCAATACCCACACCCACGCGAGCATGTCTTTATTCCGCGGATACGCTGATGATTTGCATCTCATGGATTGGCTGGAAAACCATATTTGGCCGGCAGAAACCAAATGGGTCAGTCCCGAGTTTGTCTACGATGGCACCCAACTGGCCATCGCGGAAATGATCCGAGGGGGTATCACCTGCTTCAATGATATGTACTTTTTCCCTGATCAAGCCGCAAGTGCTGCAAAAAACACCGGCATGAGGGCTGTTCTTGGCCTGATCCTCATTGATTTTCCCACAACATGGGCAAATTCTGCAGCGCAATACCTGGAAAAAGGATTGGCTGTCCACCAACAATATCTAGATACCCCTTTAATCTCAACCGCTTTCGCACCCCATGCACCTTATACCGTATCTGATGAACCATTGACCCAAATGGCCATCCTAGCCAATGAGTTAGACATTCCAATTCACATGCATATTCATGAAACAGCATTTGAAGTATCACAATCTGAACAACAACACAAAAAAAGACCACTGGCACGACTCGATGATCTCGGCTTATTATCTCCTCGCCTCATGGCAGTCCATATGACCCAACTGACTGACAACGAAATCGAACGCTGCGCAGAATCAGGCCTACATATCATTCACTGCCCCGAATCCAACATGAAATTAGCCAGTGGTTTTTGTCCAATTGCAAAGTTATCCAAAGCCGGCGTAAATATCGCACTAGGCACGGACGGTGCCGCGAGTAATAATGATCTTGATATTTTTGGTGAAATGCGCTGTACCGCTTTACTTGCCAAAGCGGTGGCCAACGATGCATCTGTAGTACCCGCTCAAGAAGCTTTACAAATGGCCACCTTGAACGGCGCCAGAGCATTGGGGTTAGGCGACATCACGGGCTCATTAAAGCCAGGCAAAGCCGCCGATGTCATCGCCATTAATTTGTCACAAATTGAAACCCAACCCATTTATGACGCCATTTCTCAAATCGTCTATTCAACGAATCGTGAGAAAGTTTCAGATGTCTGGATCGCAGGACAGCACATCATGAAAAATCGTCAACTGCAAACCCTTGATGAAAGCGAAATTCTCGCTAAAGTCAAAGAATGGACCCACAAAATAAACCAGACTTAAACCACTATGACCCAACAACAAATACCCTCATCCCTCAATATTGATGAAAACGAGCTGGCAAAATTCGAAGCCTCTGCTTTTCGCTGGTGGGACCCAGCAGGTGAATTCAAGCCATTACATGATATCAACCCCTTACGGCTAAGTTATATCCAGCAATATAGTTCGCTTGCCAACCAGCAGGTACTGGATGTGGGTTGCGGTGGCGGTATACTTTCAGAAGCCATGGCTAGAGAAGGTGCCCAAGTCACCGGCATTGATATGGGCAGCGCACCTCTGCAAGTCGCCAAACTTCATCTGTTAGAAAGTGGACTTGATGTGGAATACTTGCAAATCACCGCCGAAGCCATGGCCCAACAGCGCCCCGCCCAATACGACATCGTCACCTGTATGGAAATGTTAGAACATGTGCCTGACCCAAGCTCTGTTATCAATGCCTGTGCCACCTTAGTGAAACCCCGTGGCAAATTGTTTTTCTCCACCATCAATCGCCATCCCAAGGCGTATTTATTTGCGGTGTTAGGTGCCGAATATTTCTTAAAATTACTTCCCAAAGGTACTCACGACTATGAGAAATTCATCAAACCCTCGGAAATGGGCCAATGGATGAGAAAAGCCGATTTAGTCTTGCAAGACTTATCCGGGATGAGCTATCAACCCATCACCAAACAATTTACTTTGACCCGTGACGTTAAGGTCAATTATCTCGCCTATGGCATTAAGCCAATCGGCTAACGCATCTTAATGAATATGTAGCTACCATGTCTCCCTCGTTATCCAATATACGCTCAGTGTTTTTCGACTTAGATGGCACCCTTGCTGATACCGCCGGTGATCTCGCTTTTGCGCTAAATACGCTATTAAAAGAGGAGAATAGACCCGAGTTACCCTTTGAAACCATCCGACCCGTAGTCTCTCATGGCGGCATTGCACTCATTAGGCTCGGATTTCAAATAGAACCAGATCAGGCACCATTTGAAGAATTAAGAAACCGTTTGCTTACAATCTATCAACAGCATATCGCTCAATCGACCCAACTATTCCCTGGCATAAGCGAGCTGTTAAATCAACTCGAACAACATGATATCAACTGGGGCATTGTCACCAACAAACCCGCCTGGTTAACTGACCCGCTGATGCAAGCCTTATCATTAACCGACCGAGCCGTAACTATCATTAGCGGTGACACAACGAAAAATCGAAAACCCCATCCAGAACCCTTATTATTGGCTTGCAAGCATGCCGATCAAGCGCCAAACCAATGCATTTATATCGGTGATGCACAACGTGATATCGAAGCGGGGAATCGGGCGGGCATGCGTACGCTAGTGGCACTCTTTGGTTATCTTAGTAAACACGATGAACCAACTCATTGGGGGGCCGATGCTATGATCAACCACCCTTCCGAGGTATGGCATTGGATAACACACTGGTAGAATCGAACAAAAATAGACCAGCTTTAAAGCAACCGGCAACAACTCGACAATCAGACCAAATTTAGCGTATTATCCACCCTATAAGAAGCTGCTTTAAAAATGCGTCAGATGAGTGTAAGCCAAGGCAAAAAGGACAAACCATTCCTAATTCACTTAATTTTTAAATACCCAAGCACAAACGGCAGAGAGCAAACATTAGGATAATTCTCAACAATGAATCCACAACAATACTGTCAAGAAAAAGCCGCCAAAAGTGGCTCAAGCTTTTATTATAGTTTCCGGTTTTTACCCGAGACACAACGTCATGCCATTATCGCATTATATGCATTTTGCCGTGAAGTAGATGATATTGTTGATGAATGTAACGACGTCAATATTGCAAGAACCAAACTCGATTGGTGGCGCGGAGAAATCACCAGCACATTCGCTGGCCGCCCAAACCATCCTGTCTCTCGCGCCTTGTCAGAACACATTAACCAGCTAAATCTGCCCGAGGAATATTTCAAAGAAATTATTGATGGTATGGAAATGGATCTCGATTACCAATCCTACCCCAGCTTCAAAGAACTTTCCCTCTACTGCTACCGAGCTGCCAGCGTCGTCGGACTCATGTCCGTCGAAATTTTCGGCTACCAAGATCGACGCACTTTAAAATATGCTCACGATTTAGGCATAGCCCTACAACTCACTAATATTATTCGTGATGTTAGAGAAGATGCCCAACGGGGACGTGTCTATCTACCACAAGATGAGCTGACTCAATTTGGCGTCAATAACGAAGATTTACAACAGGGGAAAAGCACGGAAAATTTCCGTAAATTGATGAAGTTTCAAGCCGAGCGAGCCCGTCAATATTATCAAAGTGCATTTCGTCATTTACCTGACATTGATCGTTATCAGCAACGCAGCGGCATTATCATGGCGGAAATTTATCTCAGCACCTTAAACGAAATCGAAGCCGAAGGACTACAAGTACTGGAACAGCGAACCAGCTTAACTCCGTTACGTAAACTTTGGATTGCCTGGAATATTGCCCGAAAAGAAAAACAACGCCACAAGAAACAACAAGCCAATGTAGCCATCACCAATAATTAATCACTTCCCTCATCCCGTGAAATACAAGCCACAAATGCCCGATCCAGGTCTTTTTCTCCATACTGCTCAATAAACCCTTCAGGGGTTCCTACGTAACATAACCGGCCTTGATGCAATACCATCATCCGGTCACAGACACTCGCCACATCGGCCAACATATGGGTACTCATGAACACACTACGCCCAGCTTGCTTCAACTGATGAAAACAATTTTTCAAGCACGTCCGTGCCTGTGGGTCAAGCCCACTCATCGGCTCATCCAAAATCAGCAGTTGTTTACCGCTTAATATACACGCCGACAACCCCAGTTTTTGTATCATCCCTTTAGAAAAAGTTCGCACATTACGACAAAGCCCTGCCGGATCAAGTTCCAACGCTTGCAACACCTCATTGATTTGCTGTGAATCCCATGCCACTTCATGCAAACGTGACATATAACGCAGATAATCATTACCATTCAGATAAGGCGGCGGTGAAAACCGTTCAGGTAAATAAGCAATATTCATGCGGCTTTGTGGTAATACATGACTTAACCCAAATAAATGAATCTCACCACTGTCAATACGATTCAAATCGAGTATGCCTTTGATAAGGGTAGTTTTACCTGCACCGTTGACACCCACTAAGCCGATAAACTCTCCAGGCTCCAGGGTTAAATCGACCCCATCTAACACCGAGATGGCTGAGTATGATTTAGTTACATTGGTTAGAGTTAACGGTTTATTCATATACGAGATCAAAGAGCATAAATTGCACCAGATACAAAAAAACCCGCTAAAAGCGGGTTTCTTGTATCATCAAAATTGCTACAGATAGATTCAGTATCATACGCCAACTACATTACACGTACTCCGGCGCAATCTTGTTGTTCATTGGTCACATTATACGCACTTGTGGCAGCACTACCGGTACGACAAGTCGTTAAATTCAAATTATCTGTCTGCAGTGAACCCGTTTCTGGTATGCCATCATCGACTTTGCGATCAATTTCAGCCAACACTCCAACGGGGATACTACGCCCCATACGAAGTTCATGACCATTACTCGTGGTCCCTGTCCGAGCTGATCCCCATGAGAACATCATTCCCCCACCAAAGGTATTACGCGGACAACTCGTTGCCGAGCAGTTCAGATTATTCCCCGCTGCCTGACCATCAAAATTGCCGGTAATATAACCTGCGGCAGACAAATGCAACCATAATAACCCACGATCATTGTTAGTGTTTACTAGTCCATTGCCATTACCATTCCCCCCATTGGCTCCTCCCGTCACACCTGGGATATTCGTCGATGCCTGAGCATAATCACCAGGCAAAGACCGAAACCGGTCCTGAAACGCATAAATAGCAGTTTGAATTGCCGTGGTTTGATCCACAACGTTGCGCACTTTAGCATTGGAAATCATTTCTTGCCCTTTTAACACCCCGCCCAAAATCAAACCGACAATCACCAGGACGATGGCAATTTCAACCAAGGTAAAACCAGATTGTTTATGTTTCATTGAGGCACCTATCATTTATCTATAAAATCGCACCGGTAGTAAGACTTGATCCGGTAGTTCAGTTGCTTTTTAGGCGAGTTTCCAACTTGCTTAATCGCTCTTTGAGAAAGTGGATTTCGTGAGGGTCTGTCACCGCTTTACTCGCCAACAAACCTCCAATTAAAATGCGTGCGCTTTCCAATTCACCCATGTCTTCGAGAAGAATAAACTCCATTTGCCGCGCCCATGAAGGGATATAATCGTTATGTTCAGTATCGGCAAGCAAACGTGCAAACTTTAATGCTAAAGGTAAATCGTTGAGTCGATGTTTCGCCAAAATTACCCCATGGGCAAGCCAAGGCCAACGCCGAACCGGATCACCATGAAATTGCCTTGCCACAAAGTCAAGCATTTGACGCTGCTTGTCTGAATCTGGCACTTCGGCATACAACCGGCTGGCTGCCAATAACGGATACTGGCCTCGCTCATCCAGGGCAAGTATCCGATCCAACCACTGCTCGACTCGGCCATAATCTAATTCGCGAAAGGGTATGCTGATACCGGGCTGGTTATCATAGGCTTGCAACCAAAACATGAGTAATTTCGATAGCGCTAACGGTTCTCCCAAACTAGCGAGTTGTAATGCAACCAAGGATGGTGGGGAAGGTAAATCCTCAGCTTTGACAGCAGGAATAGGTTGCAAAAAATGTATAGATACTTGCAATAAAAAACTACCAACCAACAACAGAATTACCCATATTGGTACTGCTCGTCGGGAAGCTTGTGCTGCTTTCATTGCCATGGTTTTACGACTAAAACTCTTTTCGATAAAGATCAAACAACGCCGCACTCATCAGCAATGCACAATAAATCAAAGTTTGCAGCAAGATACCAACCAGCGGCAAGCCATCACCCACTCCATAGGTCAGCCATGCAGTTTGGGTAAAATAATCGAGATTCGGTAATACCATTTGCATTAAATCGACTAATAGACGCATTATTTCATTGGCAGACGACATGTTATTTATTACCGGCGTGTTCACCATCAGCTGTATGGCATTGATGGAACGAGCTAAGATATAAAAACCCATCACCACAATAACAGCCATAGTCATTTGGTTTAAACTAATGGCGCAAAATAACGCAAATGCAACCACAATACATAACTCCAATACCAACGAAATGCCCCACCCTAACACTTGACCTGCCGATAGAAAAAGCAACAAGCTCACACTCATGCAAGCCGCAATCATCCAGGCAATCAAACAAAAGGCAAAGAACTTTCCAAAAGCATATTCGGCTCGGGTCAAACGCAGTGCCAACAAGGTATCAATACGCTGTGCTTGCAAATCTTGACTTACCGTATTAATTGCAAATAAAGCGACAATAAAAACCGCAGATAATCGCAATAATGCCGCACAAATACTACCCTGCGCCATTGCAGATTCGGTAATTGCTAGCTCACCGATAAAAAAACCTAACATTAAACAGAATAAAGCGATCCCAGCAACTAGCCAAAACAGTTTGCCACGAATCGCCTCAAGAGCGGTATACCAAGATATAGTTGTGATGCGTTGTAACATGATAAGAGGCCCAGCAAATTACTTGCCAGAGTGAAAGGTAATTTATTTTACTTGTTTCGTTGAAGTGACATCATCAGCAGTCCCTTGAGTGCTATCCGCTCCCCATGAAGTTAATGTAATTGTTGTTGTCGAATCACGGTTATAACGTATGTGATTCCCCCAAGGATCTTTTGCCACCAGTTCATTCACACTGAGCGTCACCCATGGAGTAATACCGCTGGTACAGTTATTATTAGATCGTCCATTGGGGTTGCGTGAACTACTACAATCAGCAAAGGGAACCTGATTTCCTGACACCTGTCCAGCCGCATTAAAAATACTATCAAAACCTTGATTGATAGAAGAACTCGGCGAAGTCAACACACTCATTTCTATCAATTTATAATTGAGAAAACTAGGGTTCAACCAGCTGATGATATCATCAAACGGATCATTCTCATCCATTGAATAACTTTTTTGTACATACTCCCGATCGTCATCATTATTCTCCAGCGTATCATCCGCTGTCGTAGGTCCACGATTCATGCGTGCCCCTGTCACAGGTAAATAGGCTCCATAACCGTCGTTACCATGGGATAAAATCACAGCCGTCACAGCATCATCAATTACTTTATTGCGCCTTTCATCCAGGATATCAATATTGCCAGTAAAACCTGCACTATCTGAAGCAATGGGAGATGTTTGATTCAATCGCACCTGATAAGTAAAACGCCGTCCGTACCCGTCTACCCCATCACCATCGGATAAATTCAAAGTCTGCCATGGAATAACTCCACGCACATTATGATCACTTGCCGTCGCCCCTGAAATACGCGTTGTCCCCGTACATGTCCCCTGGTTTTGTGCTTCCTTACCATATCCAACCGCCCCTTCCGATAAATTGGCAATCGCCGGACAAGGAAATCGTCGATTGATAGAAATAAAAGCCATCAGCGCAATTTTAATGACTTCTTGTTTTTTCTGAGTACTGCTAATACGTGCATTTTCTAGCTGAGCACTGCCAATGGATATGGCACCTGCCAACAGTATGCCACCAATAATCATGACCATAGAAAGTTCAATAAGAGAAAATCCGCGTTGGTGTTTAATCATGATTTATTTACCTCAGCTTGTTATTGATAGGTTTCGCTACGCTCTACCCATTCTACGCTTGATTGGATATTAGCTTATATCGACCGAAACCTATTCTTGCATAACGACATTCAGACTAAGGGTGTCTATAAAATTCAATAATACCATCACGATTTTCCTGCAATGTCTGCCCCGGTTTCAGCTTCACTCGTTTACCTGCCACAGAGAGATCAACTTCATTACCTTGAATATTCCGGGTATTCACACGAATTCCTTTTTGTTTCAGCCGATTATTTAACGTATTCTCATTATTCACCCATACTACATTTTTGCCATCACTGCGCTTGACAAATCCTTGCATGGTAACCGTTGGTGGGACGATCGGTTTTTCGGTCTGATCCATATCATTGATTTGTCCTGACTGAGTAAACGTCCTTGATCGATGTCGATCTATGCGTTGACGTTCTTTGTCTGTGGTAAAAAGACGACCAAATACAGGTGTTGTTAACTCATCAGCTTGCACGGGTAATACGGTAAAAGTATTCACTAACATCAACACACCCAAGATCAAATGAGCCATCATTGCATAAAAATTATTCATTAAGCACCGCTTCCAAGCGCTTGTCATACCGAGCCGTCAACCACAGCAAATCACACTCTGCTGTTAAATTAGGGTCACCTTCATCCACAATCACATTCGCTTTCAATCGCCTTAGCTCACAAGCTTCGACATGAAATAAACCTTTTGCCTGCTGGCGTAACGCTTGCAACAATGTTAAAAAATCCCCTTCATGCAAAATCTGCATTTTAACGTTCATAAGACTGGCATAGACTTGAAAATTATTAACGATTTCCACGAACTCATCTTTGTCATATGGAAATCGTTCATCAATCCGAAAATCCAAACTTCTAATTTTTAAGCGCTCGCCTAAATCGCGTAGCGTATCTACCCAATTTAAACGCTGCTCATCACCAATCACTCCCGCTTCCTGCAAAGCGATAAAACGTGGTAATAACTCAGTTAACACCTTGGAATCATCAATGGCTTTAACATTACGCTGTTGAGCACTGAGTAATAATCTTTTTTGCTCCATATAATTGGACTGGATTTTTTGATAATACTGAAACGAAATCGTTGCTACCCCAGTACTGAAAATAATCGCGCATGTTAGCCAAATCACGGGGCCTCTTAGTATCTCCCAATCCCAACTATTCATGCTTAGCATACTCATCAGCAATCACTTCTATTACAAAATTAGCACCCTGATTGGTACTGCTAGCCAATCCTAATGATCCGGTTGTTCGCTCAGTAGATTTAGCATTAAAGGGTAACGCGATCGCTATCACATCCTGCACCATCGATTGCTTAGACAGTGCAGTTAAAAATTCCTGTACTTGTTCGGTGGCACGACGTAGATTGCCGTCAAATGGTTTAATTTCCCCTTCAATACGAACTACTTGCACTCGTTTCTCTATGGCTCTTTCAGCGATCTCATCAGGGATTTCTGTGGGATCGATAGGCTGTTCAGGTTCAACATCAAACGAAGTCGCTGGTGCTGCTAATACTCGTTGCTCAATTTTCCATTCAATCACATCAACCCATAACTGTTCATGTCGTAATAGACTCTGACTGATAGCAATCATTAAAGACGCTGGGCTAGTCACACTGGTAATTAATTGTTCAGCGGTATTCACACCGGCTTTCATTTCATCTGCCGAGACAGGTGCGGGAGGTAACGCCGCTTCTAAAGCTTGATATCGAGAAATATGATGCTGAATTTGTTGTTGCGCTTCATGCAATTTTTTCTGAACTTCTACCGCATCAAAAAAATACATCGTTGACCACACCATGGCAATCACACAACATATCACACTAATTAGTTTACTAGGCATCACCACATTGCGCATCACTAGATAACGTCGTTGATACGCCATTGCATAATTATTTTCAAAAGGTTCTTTACACAGAAATTGAACAATTAGCCATTCAGCTAAATGGTCCGATGCCTCTTGTTCCACTTGAGCACAAACTGCCATTTCAGCAATACTCATCCCCTGAAAATTCCAGTTTTCACTGGCATTATTAAGTCGTAAACCATTAATAACCGATTCACTAGCCACCACATTGATTGATAGCTTACCCTCACCGGACAACAACCGTAGGCGTGTTAAATAACGTTGTGTTTTACCCACTTCGTCCACAATGAGCTGGGCATTAGCTGCCTCACCAGCATCAACAAATCGAGTCACTCGACTCAGTTTTAATTTATTTTTTGTGAAAAAAGATAAACGAAGTAATTCCTTTTGCTGCGTTATTAATAATACATCGTCTCGATCATAAGTTAACTCCTTCAGCAAACGGGCGGAAACTAAAGGAAATGAATAAATCCCAGCAATGGATACTTTATATTGTAAAAGTATGGCTATCCAAGGATCAATTAATTCAGGGTTAGTCAATGCCGAAAAAAATACCAAGTCACCTTTTCGTCCAGAGGTCTCGCGACCACGAAAATCAGCATATCGGTAACGGGTATTGCGAAATGCTTTTTCGAGCTGCCTGTTGACAAAGACCTGACGGTCTTTGATAAAAACATGAGGTAATGTATTATTCTGAAATTCTTCTTCTACCACATCCACTAATACATAAGTTTTCACTTCCGGCTGCTGCTTTACTAAATCAGTAAAGGATTTTTTATCGGGTTCATTATTAGTCAGTGTCGTTCGTAAAGTTAATATACCATCGTCCCAGTCATAAATCACCAGGTCGAGGTTATTGAGATAAATAACACGCTTCTTATCTACCATTAAAAAGTCACCGTCGACAAGGTATTATAAATAGGGCCTAATACCGATAAAATAACCCAACCTAATACTAAGCCCATGATGACCGTCATGGTAGGACCAATCAAGTTCTGCAATCTGTCCAGTGCTTCTTTTACGTCACGATTGTAAAAATAACCAATATTCGCCAAGGATTTATCCAAGGCACCCGTGGTTTCACCGACTTTTAACATCCGTATCACCAATCGTGGAAAAAGTCCGGTCCGCTCAAAACTCTCACTAATCATTTTACCATCCGCAATATTTTTACCGACCGTCTTCAATGATTTTGAAAAAACTTTATTACCAACAATTCCTTCACAGATTGTCAAACAATCTAAAACTGTGATGCCTGCCTCATAAAGCAATGCAAAATTATGAGTGAAGCGCGATAAAATCAACTTTTGTTGGACAGGACCAATTATCCAAATTTTTAGCTTTAGCACATCCACCCCATAACGCCACTTTTCACTGAATCGGTACAAATATAAAAAAACCAGGATTAATCCAACAAATGCCAACAAAACATAATGCCCATAATTTCTCAAGCCATCGGACACCATAATCAATATCCGTGTATGAAGTGGCAGCTCTTGCCCCATGTTGGAAATGAATTTAATGAGTTCTGGTACTAAAAAAATCATCAACGATACGATAACCGCACAAACGGCGATAGCAACAAATAACGGATACATAGCCGCTTTTTTGGCCTGAGCAATAATTTCATCTTGCCATTTCAAATCGTCTGATAATTCCTGCAATATTTCTGCAATTTTCCCGCTGCGCTCCCCAGCCATCACTAAGCTGACAAATACCGAGTTGAAAGTATTAGGAAATTCAGCCAGTGCTTGCGAAAGACTCTTGCCACTATCAATTTCTTCAATTAAAGAGGCCGTCACTTCCTTAAGTCCTCGACTGTCGACACTGTCTCTTAAATCTTTTAAACCATCGAGTAAAGGGATGCCCGCCTGCATCTGCTGCTCTAGATGAAAGCAAAAAGTAATAAGATCGCGACGGGTTACTCGTTTTTTCCCAAAAGAAAACCCATAATTCACAATGGGCTTGGCGATGACAAGATCCAGATCCATCGCCGCTAAACGTTTTTCAAGATCCATCTCATCATTGGCATCTAAGGAGCCTCGTATGGTCTTACCGAGATCATTGACTGCTTTATATCGGAATGATTGCATGCCAACTACTCACTTAACAATTGAGTTAAATCAACCACACGCGACACTTCCTCTAAACTGGTCACTCCTTCTCGCACCCGGCGTGCACCATCATCTGCGAGTGTTTTAAAGCCATTCGCAGTCGCCGTTTTTTTTAGTTCTCTCATGGTGCTATTTGAGGCGATCAGCTCATCAATTTCGCTGTTAAACCGCAAGACCTCCATCAACGCAACACGCCCTTTATAACCGGTCATATCACAAATTTGGCAACCCTCAGAACGATAAATAGGCACCATCGTATCTCGTGATGCCTTTGAATAAATCATTTGCTTTTCAAGCGCATTGGGTTCGTAAGATTGTTTACAGTGTGGACAAAGCCGGCGCACTAATCGTTGTCCAACCACACCAATAATATTTCCCGCAATAATTGATGGCTTCACACCAATATCTAATAACCGCGGAATGGTACCCAATGCAGAATTGGTGTGCAGTGTAGAAAAAACCCGATGCCCGGTCATTGCGGCGCGAAACGCCATTTCAGCGGTATCTTCGTCACGCACCTCACCGACCAAAATAATATCCGGATCTTGGCGAAGAATAGATCGTATACCATTAGCAAAATCCATTTTTGCGGTTTCATTAACCGACGTCTGACGAATCATAGCCATAGGATATTCCACCGGATCTTCCAGTGTCATAATATGCACCGATTCAGTATTCAAATGATTTAACACCGAATAAAGTGTTGTCGTCTTGCCACTACCCGTTGGACCCACCACCAAAATAATGCCTTCCGGGCGCGCCATCATCAATTCCAGCGAGGATAAGGTTTCTGACGGCAAACCTAATTTTGCCAGCGGTACAATACCGCTTTGCCGATCAAGCACACGTAATACAATATTTTCACCATGGGTTGTCGGGTGTGACGATACCCGAAAATCAACACTATGTCCGGATAAATTTAAAGAAACCCGACCATCTTGCGGGGCTCGGGTTTCTGCAATATTCATGTCTCCCATCACTTTTAAGCGAACCACCATGCCCGCCCAATAATTAATATGTAATATACGTATCTGCCGCAAGACACCATCAATTCGGTAACGCACACGCAAGAACCTCGGTTCAGGTTCGAAATGAATATCCGAGGCACTTCGCTTGACTGCATCGGCGAGTAACGCGTTGACCAAACGCACCAATGGCTGACTAAACTCATCACCACTGGCCGCCCCCGCGTTATAATCAAGTTCGCCGGTTTCTAGCTCGTGTAAAATACCATCCACAGAAAGCTCAAAACCATAAAACCGATCTATCGCATCAGCAATCTGTGATTCATCGGTAGCCAATGGAATAATATTGATGGTGCCACCGAGCGCCGCACGCACCTTATCAAGAGCAACCACATCAAATATATCTGCCATCGCCAAAGTCAGTGAATTTTTCTCTCGATCAAAAGTGATTGGAATCACTTTGTAGCGTAATGCCAAAGGCTTTGGAATAAGCTTTATCGCCTCACTATCTGCCAAGACTTTGGTTAAGTCGATACTATCTTGCCCGGAGACCTCACCAAGCGCATCACGAATCACCGCATCCGTAACAAACCCAAGAGAAATAAATATTTTTCCTAATGGTTCTTTCGTTCTTTTTTGCTCAGTTAGCGCAATCCTTAATTGATCAGGGGTAACCAATCCTTCATCTAACAGTTTATCGCCAAGCCGCATTGGCCGCCCATTGCTCATTCGGATTACCCTCCCACAATACGAATTAAACTATGGATTCGCTGCTCTACCGCAGATAGATTAAAGCTCACGATGTTACGCTCTGCCAATATCAAAGCTTCACGATAATAATTTAGTGCGGTTTTATGTTCGCCTAAAAAATCGAGACTCACCGCTAGGTTATAAATATAATCGGCATTGTTTTTATCTGCTGAATACGCTTTAAAGAAGGCTTGCTGTGCATCTGCCCAACGGGATTGAGATACATAAATATTACCGAGTGTAAAATGCAGGTAAGCTGCACTGGGCTCCTGATTTAATAATGTTTTTAATTCACTTTCTGCTTGCAGCGGGGCCAATTCACCTAACAGGCTAACTAATCCTCCTCGCGCTACATTGTCAGCCGGATTGGCCTGCAATAACTGAGTATAATAATCTTGCGCAATGGTATAATTTCTTTCACGCAAGGCAATGGCTGCTAAGCCCAACATGGCATCACGATTTTTATTTTCCCGCTGTAGTGCCGCCTGGTAACTGCTGCGAGCAGTTACCATATCACTTCGCTGATAAGCGTTATAGCCAACTAATAAGAGAGTGTGAACTGAATCAGGTCTTTCACTTTTGATAGCAAGCGCCGATGCTTTCGGGTCAACCATAACCTCCTGTCTTGCGACTGGCACAGACTTTTTGGTTGCGATAATTCTATTCGGTCTCACAGCAGCGAGCTTAGAAGGGGATTTTTTCTCAGAAGAAATCTCTGCGGCTGACTGTTGCACCCTAGTTTTCGGTGCAATTGATGGTTTAGGCGATGCGGTGGCCTTGTTAGATTGGGTAACTTTCGGCAATGATACCGATGGACGATGCTCTGTTATACTTTCATCTGCCTGAGAAGAAGCAAGCGAATTTTCTGCCGGTGCATCAACAGTCGTTTCTGGCACTAACAATGGAGCACGATTGTTTAGATCAATGTTTGTGGGTAAAGCAAGCGTCGGGGTGAAATTACTCGCATTAATTTCATAATACACATATCCTCCACCAAGACCGATCACAAGCATGACAACTGAAGCTAACAAACCATACAAACGATATTTGCTTTTTTGTCGAGCAACGGGTTGTTTTCCCGTCTGTAAAAGACGATCGGCTGTGGCACGATTGACAGTGTCTGCAGAATCCGCAGAATTAGCGGTAACGATCGCTGGCTTATCCTCTTGCAACGTCTCAATGGGTTTAACTTCTTCAACATCTTTTTCGCTATGATTATGCCGTGACGATAGATTCTCTTCTACTGAAAACTGCAAGGCATTTAGTGTACTTTCTTCTGCCTGCGGTGACTCCTCCGTAGCATTCTCACCAAAAATAGACATCATGTTAATATCAAGCTGACTGTGATTGACATCGTCATCCATGCGAAAAGACAATGCATCATGCTCACTATCAATCGTCACCTGATCTGAGATCGGCGATGATTGATCTTGAACAGTGATGTTATCAATCAGATTTAACTCCAATGATAAATGAGTTTCAACTAAAGGATCTGCTATATTCTCTTCTGATTGACTTTCAAGCTCAGCCGATTTTCTCCGCTCATGACTACCAGCCACAATACTCTCTAACTCTTTTTCAAGTGCCTCCGAGTCCAGTAAGAATTCCGAAACCTCTCCAGTTTGTTTAGCAAAGTGATGGCTTTGTTCATCAGCCAAACAAAGTGCCGCATTACCATCTGTGAATACACTTGCATTAGTCTCATGCGCTGCCGGCGTATTGTTCACATGATAACTTTGTTGCTGTTTGCCCTGCGCGGCTTTTTTTAGCGCATCCATCAACAAGCTCATGGTTGCTCACTCTTGCTCTCTAAGGAATTTAGCTTATTTTTGTTCAAGTCACTAGCACTTGGTAAAAACCGTCGAAATTCTCTTAAGTCGGTATTGATATCAGGGTTGCGAACGACTAACGGTCGTAAAAAGATAACCAGCTCAGTTTTAGAAAAACCGTCATTGCGATAGCTAAATAAATTTCCCACTAAGGGTAAGTTTGATAAAAATGGAATGCCTTTGGTGTTTTTATCCGTTTTATTCTGCATTAAACCACCGAGTACAACCGTTTGGCCATCACGCACTTGTAGCAGAGATTCCATTTCACGCACCTGGATTTCGGGAATCAAATTTTCGAAAGTCGCATCTTGACCAAAAGCGGCCGCTTGCAAACGCGGTGTTGGATCTGCCACAAAACCAGTGATGCGAGTAATCGTTGGCCTAACATTCATGGTCACGTTACCATTTTTATTTATCTGTGGTGTCACACTCATGACAATGCCCACCGGCACGGTACGAATATCAGTGCTATAAGTTTGACGCCGTTGATTCGTTTCTTCATCCTCCTCAATTTCCACTGAAACGTTAAAATACACTTTCTCATCGACAACTTTGAGCAACGCGGTTTGATTATTCAATGCAATAATTTTCGGGCTCGACAATACTTTAGTATTACCAAACGTCTCCAACATGCGAACCCCACTCATAATATTGAGATTAGTCGTGTCACGCGCCATTTTAAACAAGAATGCCGGAGGGGTTCCCAAATTTCCGCCTAACATATTGGACGCTACATTTAACTGATTGTCGCCATGCTGAGATAACCATTGCCAGTCAACCCCAGCCTGATATTGATCATTTAACTCAACCTCGACAATGGTCGCTTCAATTAACACTTGCCGCTGTGCATTCACTAACACTTGATCGAGAAATTCTTGCACATCTCGATGCTTTCGATGAGTTGCTTTTACGTTAATAATCCCGCTCACTGGATTGGCAATCACATGGGTCTGTTGTGTAACCTTACTATTTTTTTTGATTCCGTCACTGTCTTTTTTGGTACTCGTACTGTCATCAGTTTTGAACTGACTAAGCGGATTAATACTATCTGAGCTAGCAACACTCGCTTGTTTACTTTTTTGTGCATCATTAGCTTGTGGCACCGATTGAGATGCAGGCACCTCCATGACAATGGCTTCAATATTTCCAATCAGCGTCTTCCAAAAAGTATTGGCTGAAGTACTACTGACGGAGGTTGACGAAATATTACCACCACCTGAACCGCCACCACCTTCTCCTTCACCACCAACGCTACCACCCGTGGTTGCAATTTCCGTTGCGACACTGACAGTATTCGTGCTATTTCTTGACATGTTGACGTAGTTAACTTGATAAATACGAAAAAAAGCCACATCCGGTGAAATCGCTAAGCTCCCGTTTTCAATCCTATAATGAATAGGAACCTGCTCGGCAATCCGATTAAGAATTTGCACCAGCGTTTGCTTAACCGCATTGAGCGTCACTTTGCCATCAATGCCGGGATGAATATCTACGTTCATATTCGCATCCCGAGCGAGCGCAAAAAGTAATTCTTTTAGAGGAACATCATTTACCACGACGGTATACAACTCCGGCTCTACCGTCGCTTCTGGCAATGGTAAATAGGGGGTTTTTGTCACTGGCAAAGGAATATTGTCTGCCACTGCATCCGCTGGGGAATTCAAATGCCCCACGGAACGTGCCGGTGGCTTTGTGGCTGCACACCCGGCCCCGAGTAATACAACTAACAGAAATATTACAGATCTAGACATGATTCGCCGTCACCTTTGCCTTCGCTTGCGAAACATCAGTAATGGAAATTTCATTGCGTAAAGAACCAATCGTGCGAACAAATGGCTTATGATGTCGAAATCTCGACGGCAAATCTTCGATCTTGGCCCGCGCACGACTTGCATTGGAAAACTGGCTAAACGAAACCACAAAAACCAATTTACCACGCTTCACTCCTTGATAAAGCCATATTTGACCTAAGCTCGACTGCAACTCTGCTTGCTGTAGCACATGCTCCAACTCACTAACCTGAGCCTCATTTTCCGCATAACTGGTCATTAACTGGATGGTGTACTGATTTTGATCGACTTCAAGCATCCACGCTTTTGTCTTATCTAAACGCTCTTGGGTAAGGCTGTGATAGTCCGGTTTTGCTAACGGTTGGTGGTGACCATCATCAAGCAATGCGTGTTGTTCTTGCTCGGACTCCACTAACACAACAGATGGCGTGGGTTTGGATAGATCAACAAAAGCTGGCGTTATTTCATCGTATTGTTCAACATTTTTGCCAATAAAAAATGACAATCCTGCCACTAAGCCGCCCACTAACAACATCGTGATTACTTGTTGATGGCCGATCCATTGCCGCCCCCCTCTTGTTTTAATAAAACCACAATCCGCTGCGGCACGCCGTAAGTGGTTTTTTGATATCTTTAGCGCATTGTCCGCATAAGCGGCTAATAATGCTTTGTCCGCCAGAAAGTTAATCCGTCGAATCGCGCCCTTTGAATAAAACGACAACATATTTACTGTGTTAACATCAAACAACTCAGCACTACGACAACCTGCTTTATCCAATCGATGATTTAAGTACTCACCAATTTCTTGACGCGATAAAGGTGACAAATATAAACTATGAGCAATACGCTCATTCAACTGACGAATCAAGTTATCTGCCAAATGCACATCGAGCTCTGGCTGACCAAATAACACGATCTGCAGCAATTTCTCTTGTGGTGTTTCCAGGTTAGATAATAAACGAATTTCTTCTAAGGTGGACAACGGCATGGCCTGTGCCTCTTCAACCAAAACCACCACTTGCTGGTTCACTGCATGCAATTCGAGCAACCGCCGCTGAATGAGCTGGAGCACTTCAAATCGATTTTGTACTTCGCTGATGGATAGTTTTAACTCTATGGCAATAGCATACAGAATATTTTCCGGATCTAAACTCGGATTCGCTAGATAAACAATTTCTACCGAATCAGCTAATTGACTCTCTAATGCTCGACATAACATGGTCTTACCACTACCCACCTCACCCACCACTTTGACAATACCTTCTCCCTGGCCAATGGCATAAATTAACGCTTCGAGTATCGCCCCTCGCTCCCCACCAGCAAAGAAAAAGCGACTATCCGGCGTATTTTTAAAAGGAGGTTGTTGCAACTTAAAGTGCGCTAGGTACATCGTTATTTGACCTCCTTCCTTCTAAAATTTAAGTTAATCCATTGGTTTTCATACCCATATCGGCATAACTTTCTGGTATCTTAAATAGCCTATTTAGACCACAATTTGCTTGATGAAACAAACATGGCATCGAACAACAACGTGATCACAAGCACCAGCACTGCTATACTTTTCCAACACAACGATGAGTCACAAAATATGCAGAACTTGACTTGCACCTGACAAGGTTAAATAACGATCAACTCACCACAACAAACACAGACTCACGCGAAAATATGGGAAACTAGGGTGAATCATCCACAGCAATCTAACCCACAGGATCATAACGCCTAATGTTCTGGGAAGGACTCAGTGCCGCCAGAGATCTCGGCCGGCTCCAAGATATTGCCACCATACTTATCCGTTATGGATTTGGCGATATGGTGCAACGCTTAGGGCTAAGTTTAGCCTTGGAGCGAGCCGGTAGAGCACTGAACTGGAAAAATACAGAACTGCTGAAGCACATGGAGTCCCCCGAACGCGTCTCAAAAGCGCTGCAAGACCTCGGACCCACATTCATTAAACTCGGTCAAATACTGGCAACACGTATCGACTTGTTTTCCTCTGACTGGATTGCCGAATTTGAAAAGCTTCAAGATCAGCTTCCCTCCGAAGCTTTTGAAAAGCTTCGACCACAACTCGAAGAAGACCTAGGCGGACCGTTAGAAAACCTGTTTCCCTACCTGGAAACCAAAGCACTCGCCGCCGCTTCCATGGCTCAAGTACACCGTGCCCAGCTGCATGATGGGACTCAAGTCATTTTAAAAATACTGCGTCCAGGGATTCATGCAAAAATAAACGCAGATTTGCGGCTACTGCAACGTTTTGCTGAAATTGCTGAACAGGAAATCACAGAGCTTAAACACTATCACCCAACTCAAATTGTTCGCCAATTTTCTCGCTCTTTACGCCGCGAACTGGATTTAGCGGTGGAATGCCGTAATGCAGAACGCATTGCCACAAAATTTCGCGACAATCCCAATATCGTCATCCCTAAAATATATTGGGAATGGACCAGCGAGCGTTTAAATGTTCAGGAATACATCGCCGGCATTCCTGGCCGTGACATCGCCAGCTTAGATAAAAGTGGCCTAGATCGTAAATTATTAGCCAAGTACGGTGCCAATGCTATTTTTCAAATGATCTTGGTCGATGGTTTTTTTCATGCAGACCCACATCCCGGTAATGTCTTTTACCTTGCTGAAAATCGTATTGCTTTCATTGATTTTGGCATGGTAGGTCGCTTATCGGATATTCGACGTCAACAGGTGATCCGTCTTTTATATGGATTAGTGAAACAAAATTCCAACGATGTGGTTGACATTTTAATGGAATGGTCAAATGATATTTCAACCGATATACAAAATTTATCAATGGATGTGGATGCCTTCATTGATCACTATCACAGTGTACCGTTAAAGCACCTCAAACTCACCGGTATGCTATCAGACCTGACCGTCTTGCTAAGAGATTATCACCTTTCACTGCCATCCGATCTCGCGTTATTATTCAAGTCATTTATTACCCTGGAAGGTCTCGGCAAACAATTAGATCCTGAGTTTGATTTGGTCACAACAGCCACACCTTATTTACAACGCGCCTTCATGGAACGTTATGCACCCGATGCCATTGCCAAACGAGGCTGGCATAATTTACTTGAGATACTTGATGTCATTACCAGCCTGCCACAAGATTTACGCCGCCTATTAAGTGCTGCTCGCCGTGGTCATCTGCAAGTCCATGTGGACTTAACCCGCCTGGATCGCTTTGGAGATCAGCTGGACCGAGCAGCAAGTCGCCTAACCATTGGTTTAATCACCGCAGCATTAATTATTGGCAGCTCCATCGCAATGACAGTGCAAGGTGGACCAAGCTTATTTGGTTTGCCCGCCTTAGGCGTCATTGGTTTTGTCGGTGCAGCCTTTGGCGGTTTTTGGGTTTTACTTTCCAGTCGTAATAAAAAAAGAAATTGAACGTCTAATGAGGTAATGGATAACGTTCCATTAAATAACCCAAACAATCCTGTCGAATAACATTTTTATCTAAGGTGAACATAGATGGCATGACAGATTTGGTTAACACCAACTGATTTCCTCGTAACGCGAAATAGCTCTGCTCAACTTCATTCCCTTCTTCATCTTCGACAAAAAGATGGGGATGCTCTCCCTGCCTGATATGACCTAATAGCGTTCCCACCGGTAGTTCTAAAAAATTATATTTATCCAGGTCCTTGATGAAATTAATATCATGATTCGGTGCTTGACAGTCAAAACAAAACTCAATGTCCTCGGGCACTTTCACTACGGCTACCGTATGAAATAAGTCATAGTCATGACGAGGCAGTTTATTTTTTGGTATCGTTGTTAAACCTAAACACCGCTCCACAAATTCAAAAGCCTGACTCACCCCCAACCTATCTCCCTGTTGACCGCACTCGATGGTAACAGATGGACAAAATTGAGAAAACGCCATAGATTGAACTGTATTCGGTCGGATAAAATAAACAATGGTACGACTAAACATACCAGCCAGTTGTAAAAATTCTGCACCAAGTCGATTCACACAGGCATAAAAAGGATTGCGGCCCGTATTATTATGTAAATCAATACTGGCAAACACGCCACGACGCTGCATATCTTCGATCACCTGTTGCATCATTTGATGTTCAGCCGTTTGCCCGCCCCCCATCAAAGACCATACCCGATTGTAATCCGGCTGCCCAGCTAAACGCCGGACATTTTCTTTTGCCGCTGAAATATTGCCGATAAATATGGATAAAGATCGAGGTAATGGTTGGTTTTGATATTTTTTTAAAAGCTGTTGCAGCACTAACAAACCCACATCCTCGTTACCATGGGCTAAAATACTTAAAAATAATGGCGGTGCTCTTTCTCCGGCTAAATGAATGAGTGTCGGCCCTTCCAACACTTGATGCAACGCTTGTGCATTGACACTTAACAAACCCTCTGGAATATAATTAATTGTTGTTAACACCGTTGACCTTCTGCTCTCATAAAACGAATGGCAAATTCGTCTGATTATTGGTATTCAGTTTTAAACATGCTTTGCCAAAAAGCGATCAAGCTGATTGGCAAACGCTTGGCGGTCCCGCAAATGAAACGCCGATGGCCCACCGGTATTGACACCGCTGCTGCGCAACTCCTCCATAAAATTGCGCATGCTTAATCGCTGAGCAATATTTTCCGTTGTATAAAATTCACCCCGTGGGTTCAGGGCATGCCCCTCTTTATCGATCACTTGAGCAGCCAACGGAATATCGGCCGTAATAACTAAATCACCACAGTGTAGCTGCTGCACAATTAGGTTATCCGCCACATCAAAACCACTCGCCACCTGGCACGCTTTGATATATTTTGAAGACGGTATTTGCAAAGGCCGATTCGCCACCAAAATCAGCGAAACTTTGACTCTCTGTACAGCGCGAAAAAGAATTTCTTTGATCACATGAGGGCATGCATCCGCATCCACCCAAATTTGCATACATTTCTCCCCATTGCTTACTTACAACTCATTCGAAACGTATCATCAAGATTAAGCGGCATCACCAAGGTATGGAAACCACTCTTCGCCGCGCTGTCACATAAGTCACTCCGCAGATCCTTATTTTCAACATACTTTGCCGCATACTCGATATTAAAAACCGGCTTATTCGCCTGAATGAAAAGTTTCAGATCCTCACATTCATTATATTCATGGCATTGCTCATTGATACTAAAATCAAAAAAACCGACAAGTTCCGCCACTTGTGCGATATTATTTTTTAACCCCACCGCCAAACCACGTTGATGCGCCCCTTCGGCAAGAAATTTATTATATATCAACTGGTCCTCTGCTTGCAGCGGAAAACCGGTATCGTTGGTATAACCATCAACGTTATCCGGCTCAACCCCATCGCAACCTTTTTGCTTGGCGAGATCAAGACGTTTTAACATAACCTGATGTACATTTTTCGAACGAATATCCAGCCATGCCTCACCTTCCCACTCATCTAAAGGTTTACCTCGCACATTGCCATCAAACGAACCTGCATCCTCTCTCCAATTCTCGTAAGAACCTGCCGAAAAATAACAGATAACTTTTTTACCGACGTCCTGCAACGATTTAATCAATGCCTGTGGACTATCAAACAAATCAATATCATAAATATCAACATCGTATGTCGTGTTTACCGTGCCAAGCAATTGCCACTGCCACGACACATTGGCAACAGGACGAAACCATTCATCACCAATAGCAGGCTCCTCATTCGAAGGCGTTGGACCATCGTCATCGCTTTGATCCACATCTTTACCATCTTTGCCACAAGCAAAAAACAACACCAAAACCACAACCGAAACAACAATTAGCTTAAATGACATGATAAAAATTCAATCCATTAAAAGCCACGACTTAAAAACTGACATTTCGCATCAGAGCATACCAGCTCACTTGGCCATACCATCAGTATAATACTCATCCAGAAAACCCCATGGGAAATATCGGTTAAAAGACACATCCACAACATGTACAAGCTTGCAATTGCTGCGTGTCTGACTCAGTAAATCAGCTAGGAAAGGATTTAATTGATCACCAATGATTTTCGACGAAAAAATGATTAATCACGTAAAGCAATACTGCGGTCATAAAAACCGGTGTGTCTTTCATCAAAAGCACAGCCGAAAAAGCGCACTCGCCAAGTCGAAAAAACCATCAGTTATTTGATATTGTTAGATTCGCTTCATGTGAAATAGGTGCTCTATCATCACATCACAATTTCAACTTTTGTTGGAATCATAGATGCTAGACAATACACTTTTATGAGCTATTATTTATGTTTTAAATGATAGATTAATCTGCAAAAAATGCAATGCATTTCGCTGAACGTTAGACATAGACTTGCTATTGAAAATCCACCTATATGGTTGGGTATTCAATCCGGTAAAACGTTACCCTTATATAACCTAAATTTCGCACCAGGACATGTGAAAATAGCAAAGCGATTTGATTTCATATGGATTTTTTTGAACAAGTCTCATACTGGTAGTATCGCCAAGCGAAGAAATATCAATCTATGATCGATAATCGATCAAGATCACCTCCCCTGACGCGAAATGTATCGCCTTTAACGAATACCTTCAGACAAAAACCAACGGCATAAACAATGAAGGAGAACAAATTTAATAGTAGAAATGTCGGTAAAATTTACAAGTAAGCGTTCCCTTACAAATTTTTTTTTTATAACTATCTGTTTTAAAAACATATGTCAGCTATGGTTTATTAATTGCACGGTTTTGATTTGTATTCTTAATTGAATCTTAAAATAAGCAACCCATTAACAAAAATATATTCTAATGCTTCGTGGCCGGGCCTTAAGAAACCTACCAAAGCACTTTGTTTTAACGTTGTTTCTGTGGATCAGTTGAACTCAAACAGCCATCAACCCACAGAAAAACCATAAACACAAGGCAATAAAGGTTCCATAGACTGACCCGAAAATTAGACTAAATAAGGAAGGATTTTCCCAATGCATATATTACTCTCCAGGTCTCGCTCAATTTACTCGTTTATTCTTTACTCTTTTAAGTTTCAGCATTCGTGAAATGACTATTTAATCACCAAACAAAGTGTGGAAACAAGCGATGTTGTTTCACTGAAGATAGCTATGCTCAATCACGTTAACCAAAGGATGGTTCCATCATTTACTGATGCTTGGCAATTTAACTCACAAGAATGACAAAGGATTATGCTAATAAAACTTGCTCAAGTTAATTGTCCTGGAATAGATATTGTGGTCGTTGACGGATTCATTTTAAAGCACGCGTTTTTTTTGGTTATCCTATGTTGCTTAGCAAATATCCAAGACAGGCTAAGCTGCAAAACTACCCGCATCGTGCTGATAAAAATTTCGAACATACGACACATAGTAATGTCAGTCATACCGAATAAAAAAACCGGCTTCGCTTACGTTTCACAGACAGAAATAAATCGATCGATTAACTATACAACGTTGAAAAATGCCCGTGAAACTTATTATATTTATCGCAAGTTCAATTATTTTACTCATTCAGGCGTTAATTTTCTTACTACTGCAATAGGAGTCACGCAACGAAAAAAAGATTTAACATGGAAGACAAATACCCTCAGTTCGTACCAGATCTTGTGAATACATCACTCAAGTGCACAATGCGACGCCGTTTAGTTAAACCAATAAACTAAGCCAGCTATCATTGAAAGCGACTCGGGGATAAAACACAAAGATCTTGGACGAACTGTCAGCAACTCAATTTTTTCACCGACCAAACACGCATTTTAGTTTACCTCGCGAGCTCTTTCACTCTCATTCAAGCCCTCTAGTCTTTTACCCCAATTGTCCGCCGGGCTGTTAATGCCATTTTTATAGCATTTTTTGCATTATCATCGATAATCGTAAAGTGGCCCATCTTACGCCCTGGCCGCGCCACCTGCTTAGCATACAAATGCAGTTTTAAGTTCGGTATTTGATTTAATAACGTCCACTGGGGGTCAACACAGTGACCATTGTCATTAGCAAACCATAAATCTCCGAGCAAATTCACCATCACCGTGGCACTATGCAATGTTGTCGCACCTAAGGGTAGGCCACACATAGCACGCACTTGTTGCTCATATTGACTCGTGATACACCCATCAATCGTATAATGTCCGCTATTGTGAGGGCGCGGGGCAATTTCATTTATTAACAATTCACCATCACTAATAAAAAACTCAACCGTTAATACACCTACATAATCGAGTTTTTCAGCAAGCTGATTGGCCATCTGTTTAGCCCTATCCAATAGACTTTGCGAGGCGCTGGCAGGCACAATGGAGATATCAAGAATACCATGCTGATGCTGATTCTCAGCCACTGGAAAACACGCCGTTTCACCCGCAGCATTTCTGGCCATGACCAAAGACACCTCAAGATCTAAGTTCAGCATTTTCTCTATTACGCAAGGCGCATTAAACCGCTGCAAAGCCTGCTTTGCTTGATCAAGTGAAGCCACCCGCTGCTGACCTTTTCCATCGTAACCAAAGCGCGAAATTTTAACAATAGCCGGAAATAAGTCCTTGCTAACTTGAGCCAAGTCAGAGTCATCATGAATCACAAAAAAAGGGGTGGTGGGAAAACCGTGATCGCGCAGAAAACATTTTTCAGCAATACGATCCTGAGCAATCGCCACCGTCCCCGCACCAGGATAAACCGGCATGTGTTGCGCAAGTACTTCAAGTGTCGTTGCCGGAACATTTTCAAACTCAGTGGTTGCAGCGACACAGTTTTTTGCCAAGTAGGCCAGCGCCTCCGCATCATCATAAGCTGCCACGACTTGTTCATCGGCAATGAGACCTGCCGGACAACCCTCCTCAGGATCCAGCACCATCACACGATAGCCTAACTCATGTGCCGCACTCACAAAAAAACGGCCTAACTGGCCCCCACCAAGCATCGCCAATGTTGCGGGTGCTGGTATCATGGTTTATCGTCCAATGTCATGGCAAAAACCTGCTGCTGCTGCTGCTCTCGAAACTGAACAAGCTGCTGGGCTATCGCTACATCTTGATTAGCTAATATGGCAATCGCAAATAATCCAGCATTCGCCGCCCCAGCCTCACCAATGGCAAATGTCGCCACCGGAATACCTTTGGGCATTTGCACAATGGATAATAATGAATCCTGACCCTGTAAATATTTTGAAGGTACCGGAACCCCCAGCACCGGCAACGTAGTTTTCGCGGCAATCATGCCAGGCAAATGCGCCGCACCGCCCGCTCCCGCAATAATGACTTTAATCCCTCGTTCACAAGCCTGATCAGCAAACTCAAACATCAATTCAGGGGTACGGTGAGCAGAAACCACTTGAGCATCATAAGCTATCTCAAACTCAGCTAGCATTTCTGCCGCCTTACGCATCACCGGCCAATCACTACTGCTACCCATGACAATAGCCACTTTCGGTTGTTTTTTATCCTGCATCAATCCTCCACGCGCAATACATATACAACAATTGCCAAATTCTGAATTATAACCGATTTAATCATGGAAACTAAACCGCGAGGGAGGATTCAGCAAACTCACCACAAAACGCTGATTTACGACAGCACGCGTTTTGCGTAAGGAACTTTGCGAATCACTATACTCAGCCAAAGTGCAACAAGCAAAGCCAGTGATCCGGTGGCCATAAATTTCACCAGGGGCGACATTAGCATTGCCATGAAGTAATTTTTTCAAACCAATCTTGATAGTAGGCAAAAATACCGACACTAAAACAAAAAGCATAATGAATCACATGAGCAGGCTGAATATGGGGTTCAATCCAGACCCCCACTGGGAATACGGTACGTAACAGAAAAGTAGCCATGGCGAGCCCCATGGGGACAAAACATGAAAGGTGAAAATTACTTCGATGAAGCCTATCTCGAAGAGATTTTACATAATAAGTTTCATTATGATTTTAGCGCACGCCTGATCTGCTTATTAAAAACAACAGGTCCGAGTGAATTGCGTGCTACCGGTTTTCTCAATAATATCTATGAAATTACCCGGTCCTCCAGTCTACCAATAAACACCGAGATCACCGCCTACTTTTGTCAGGAGAAAAAGACGATTTTCAATTCAATAACTAGCTTGATACCCCATCCTGTGCCGCCCACTGTTGGCGTTTTCGGTAAATCGTCGAAGCACTAATTTCTAGCAATGCGGCGGCTTTCGGGATGTTACCAGCACATATTTCAATCGCTTGATCTATCGTGTGCTTTTCCACTTGCCAGAGCGGAATAATTTCCGTCGACTTGTTCAGTTGTGTTACATGATGATGCGGCACATCGACTTGCTTCATTGGCGTAGCAAAACGCTCAGTATCGCCTGAAGCTTGCAAAAAGGCATCGATTGGTGGAGGAAGCATTTCTGGTTTTACTTGTGTCTCATCATGTAAAACCACAATATTGCGCACCACGTTTTGTAATTCACGAATATTACCAGGCCAAGGATAAACGCTAAAACACCGCTCAACCTCAGGAGCAAATGAAGTAAACGATTTTGATTCTTCCTGACTAAATAACTTCAGGAACTTGTTAGCAACTAATAACACATCATTATCACGCTCTTTGAGGGGAGGCAAGACAATGGGAATCACATGCAATCGATAATATAAGTCTTCACGAAAACGCCCTGCTTTCACTTCAGCCATCGGATCACGATTCGTGGCACAAACAAAACGCACATCCACTTTTTCCAAACGGCTGCCACCCACCTTCTGATAACTGCCCGTTTGAATAAAGCGAAGTAATTTGCTTTGTAAATCTAGATCCATTTCACAAATTTCATCAAGAAAAAGGGTACCACCATCCGCTTGAGCGGCCGCCCCTTTTCGCTCACTCGCCGCACCAGTAAACGCACCTTTAACATGACCGAACATCTCACTTTCCATCAAGTCTTTGGGAATCGCAGCGCAATTAACCGCAACAAAAGGGCCTTTTTTACGGGGACTTTGTTTATGCACCGCTTCTGCGCACAGCTCTTTCCCCGTGCCACTCTCGCCGGTTACAAACACTGTCGCCTTACTCGATGCCGCACTATCAATAATCCGATAAACCGCCTGCATAACAAGCGAACCACCAATAAACCCATGATATTGATTACGTCCAAAATCTTCTTTTATGATTTCAACAAGGGTATTTAAACGAACATGTTGCAACGCATTGTTAACCGTCACCAATAACCGGTTTTTATCAAATGGCTTTGTTAAAAAATCAAAGGCCCCCAAGCGCATAGCATCCACAGCAATTTCCGCAGACCCGTGTGCGGTAATAATGATTATGGCAGAAGGTAATTGAAGTTCTTTAAAATATTGCAGCAACTCCATACCATTACAATCGGGTAATTGTATATCCAATAGAATAACAGAAGGCATCATCTCATTGAGCATTGCTTTTACTGATGCCCCTGTTTCACAACAATGTACTTGGATTTTTAAATCACGAAGATAGGCAACATAGGCCGCTGTCAAAGAAGCACTATCTTCTATCAATAAAATCGGTTGACTGCTTGCTTGCATTGATTCCATCATAAACTCTGTACATCCATCACATTATATCCATAGCGAGTTTTTTTTAGGCATTCAAAGTACTTAATTTTTTATATCTAAGTGTAGAAACGCTTATACAGTCAAATCTATGACGGTATTTTTTCCTTTCCTCGATCACCAAACTGTACCATTAATACCTCAAAATGATTCGCTGCAGATATAACATTAAGACCCACCTCACAAGATTAACTATCCATTGCATTGTGTAGCAATTTTCTGACCAACGACCTACCGAAATAAGCTTTTCGGGAATCCAATCTCTCAAACGAGATAAATTTAGACAAAATACAGCCAAAACAACTACCACTTCCAATGACTCGTAGTCAGCCCCTTGATCCGTTCAGCCACTGGCTGAGAATACCACTGACTATTCTTTGCGCCCCTACTTTGTACAAAATCAATAAAGCTTGGATAAGCCAATCCCATATCCACACCCGCCAGAGGAGGTTTCCAGTTATCTGGAACAACGATCGCAAAAGGAAAACCAGCCTCATCCCGAAAACTATTGAGCCCATCGATAGTATTACGGGAACTGCTTAATGCCGGCATTTTATCAACCAGATGCACTTCATAGTTGGTATCATGAATAAAAAGATAGGGGTCGAAAGGTGCCTGACCAATTTCTGCTACCGGTACAGGTGTCGTCAATTCAAGTTGAAAATCAAACTTCGGACCTCGCACTATATTTTGATAATGGAAGGTATTCACATACGTTGATTCACCATCAGCAAAAATAGCCGCAACATGCTCAACAAGAATTAAATCCATACTCCCTTGCACTGTTCTAGCAACAGGGAATCCCGGCAGTGGCGTGTATGAATCGACAGGATATACCGATAGACTAGCGCTACCGCTGGACCATTCAGGCAGGGAGATTTTCAAATGCCAATCATGATCATAAGCTGCACCTCGCGCAAGCAGATAACCATTGCCACGAATTACCTCAACATCTCCTTGGGTATTCATGCCGAAACTCACTTGATAGGCCACCACCAAATCGTTAAAGTCATAGTCTCCTTTGATAGGATATAAATCTTCGTAAGATACCACATAATAATTCTGGCTTGAAGGGTAAAACACCCAGTTATAAGTTACTTGGTTATCATCACTAATAACCAGAGGTGCTAACTCACCTCCAGGAGCCAACTGCTCCAGATATAACGCATCTCCGCTTGTCAACAAGGCCACATCTTCAAAGCCATTACTAAAATCATAAAAAGCCTCAGGATCACCTAGTGAAACATTTGTAACCAACAAAGTTACATCCAGCGTAGCTTCCGTTGCCAAGCTCAAGTCCACATCGACATCAAAGCGCAATGATGCATCAAGGGATGATCCGCTAATTTCGCTATTCACATTGCTTGATATACGGTTTGACCCGGTGGCACCAATCAACGTGTAATACTCCATACGATCTATACTACCTTCTTGTGCAAGTAAACTACGTGTTTGTGTACTAAACGTTGTAAACTGAACCGTATCACCACCAACAACCACACTTAACACCGCTGTCTCAATGGCAATCCCTTGACTATCGGAAAACTCTGATCCGGCAGAAGCCTCATTAACATCAACGGCAAACACCAATTGCCCATTATTATCCTGGCGAAATGTCTCCAGCAATAAACCGGTCACCGTCCTACCCGAAGATTTCGGTTTGAACAAATCGATCGACCCCACCCCATTGGAACGGATATTATCGGCAAACAGAAAACTAGAAATTTCCTCAGCGGCGTATATTGAACCCGTATAAAAAATCAAAAAGAAAAACATGGAAGACAACAGATTCAATACAGATTTTTTCATAACATAATTTCCTCTGTTACAGAGCCCGCTTGATATTTGTTGGTGAAAACCTCCAACCAAAGCTTGGTCACATGTCGAGGCATGGATATCTGTAATTTCAGCACGGTTAACTGATCGGAGGTACCTAAATAATACGTCTGATCGTTATCATAAAGCTTGACCACATAATAATCGCCCCAGAGATCACTCGCTTTCTCAGCCAAATCAATAGAAATATTTTTTTGCTGAAACTGATCGAATGTGAAATCATCTTCCACTTGGTTTGACGAAAGCGCGGTACTGCTAGCTTCTGATGGCGTATGGGCTTGAGGTTTTTTAGCAGTACTTTCTTCAGATTTACATGCGGTAAATATTAGGGTACTGAGTAATATTATTAACCCAACACTGCTAATTCCCCAACCATTGTGCTGTGTTTTAAAAGTAATGCGTTTTGACATTGATAGACTCCTGACTAACATGGCATCAAGAAAAATAATTCGATATGAATATTTAATCTCCAAGACCTATCAGCAGGCTTCATACCATCTGCTATCTTCTTACCAAAAGAATATATTTTTCATTACGTTATGATATATCGGAAAGAATTAATGGTCGTCGTTAACAAAACTGAAATCGCAAATACAATTGCATTTTGCAACGCGATTTAGAAATAGACAGGTATAGACCTGGCCATTGATATCCAGTCGACTTTAGGACGCACCCCAGCTCAGGGTTTGGGCCTTCAGTTAACGTTGCAAAAAGTCGGTGTCTGGATATTAACTTCCGGGGCTATAACACCCGCTCATTCGACCGGATTTTGTGCCAAACCCACCAAACAAACACTGGGCAAAAAATAAAATTCACACACACAGTAGATATCGCCACTCCCTGAAGCCCCCAGCACACCCCCACAGACATCGCAATCATAAACAACACAGCATATACAAGCTGCATCCAAAAATCTGTCATGGCTTGATCTGTCGCACGCAACGCCTGAGTCGCAACACTGGCCAATGGCAGCGGTATGGCAGAGAGACAAAGCAATACAAGAATTGGAATCGCACCCGCCTCAACCCAGCGCTCACCAAAAACCAGTGGTACATATAATGGCGCAAATACAGTTTGCATCAAAACAAAAGGCCCGATAAGACACAACCCCAATACCAACCCTGAACGAAACTGCGCCTCACTAAGCACGCCATCACCCATCCTGCAATCTCGACAGAAATGCGTGAAAAAAACCTGATTCAAAGCACGAACCAGACTCATCGCAATCCCAAGGCCTGCATTAGAAGCAAAATAAAAAACCCCCAAAGCCTCGATACCTAAAATGCCACCGATCAACAATGCACTGACGTGTGTGCGCAAAGCGAATAACAAATCATTGAGCGCAATCGGCATCCCAAAACGCAGCACACGCTGCCATCCCACTATTTGAAAATCATAATTCGCAGACCAAACATAATGGGAACGAACATATAATAACCACACCGGCACCACTATCAATTTGGGCAATACCAAGGCCCAAAACCCGAAATCGGCCAGCGCCAGAACTAATGTTAATAACGTCTCTATCAGGGCTTGATAGAGCTCACCACGAGCAACGACGTCAAGACGCCGCTCACGAATCAGCATGGCATTTTGCACCGTACCCATAGACAACATGAGATAACTTAGCGATAACAAACAAAGGGGAATCACAATATCCGGCTGTTGATAAAATACAGCCATAGGATAGGCACTCGCGGTTTGCAGCAACGCCAACACCACACAAAGCAGCCAGCTCATCCAGTAAACTGTCGACTTCAAGTCATCAACTTCGCTAGCACTTGCCTGCACGAGTTTGCTACTGACACTACCATGAGAAACGCTATGGAATATTTCATTGGCAGCAAGCACCAGTGCAGCAAGGCCATAATCCTCAGGAAACAAGATGCGTGCGACCACAACGATAGTAAGTAAACGAACAACCCTAGAAATGAGTTGTACACCACCGATCCAGCTAAAATGATTGACTAATAACCTTATACGTGTGCTTGCCTCTGTTGTGGCTTCCGGGCTATTCATGATACGAATTCAAATGATGACATTCAAATATCTGCTGAAGTTTTCTAACGACGATACCCAGCAAGCGCAGCCGCATAAATCGACACGATTCGATCAGCGATGCGAGCCCAATCATATTGCCGAACAAGCTTGGCGTGCCCGGCTTTCCCCATACGGTTACGCCGTTGCGGATCATCCAGCAAGCAACACACCGCATTGGCTACTGCGGCTATACTATGCCCGGCAAGCAAACCGTCTTCATTATGAGCAATAACCTCTCGCAACACCGGTAAATCAAGCGCCACGACTGGCTTCTTAAAATACCATGCTTCAAGGTAGGCGACTCCCAAACTCTCTGCACGAGAAGGCAGGCATAATAAATCACAAGCATCCAGTACCGCATTTTTTTGCTGCTGATTGATATTATCTATCACTAACAGACGATCATCATGACATTGAGAAAATAACGCGCTCACCGCTGCCTCTTGAGGACCAATAAAGGCAATATGTGTACGCGGATATTGTTGCCATATTTGATTTGCCGCCCCCAACAAATAATCAACGCCTTTATCGAGTGTGACACGCCCTAAAAATAGCACCAGTGGATTATTTCCTAAACTATATTGTTGTCGAAATCCTTGACCTTCCGCAGCGTTATCGACCAATGGTCCATAGGGGCAAACATAAACCTTTTCCTCTACAGCCCCTTGTTTAATCAGCCACTGGCGCTCATGTTCAGTCATGGCAATCATTGCATCCGCACGAGCATACAAACGATGAAACCGTGCTGATGACCAGGCCTGTTGTTTTTTTTGCTCAGTACACGCCAACGGTGTCAAGACAAACGGCTTGCCCTGCTTGTTAGCTGTGGCAGCAGCCAGTTCAGCACTCTCGGTAAGACCATTGTAAACGCAGTGAACAAGATCATAGTTTTGGACAATATTTGATACCTGAGCTGCCATAAACTGACGAAAAGCAAAGGCATAAAATGGACGACTAACACGCCATCGCGCATGCCAATGAGCCAAACAACGCAGAATCTCTCGCGAACAACCCTGTAATCCGGTTCGATGCACTATCGTTCCAGTATCACTGTTTTTTTTTGCAATCGATTGCGAAGCACCCAGCGCTAACAAAACATTCCCGTCATCACAATGTGTCAATACACCCACTTCACCAGCACCCGATAATTCATGGGCTAATCGGCGACTATGTAACTCAGCACCGCCAATGGCAGGCCAATAACGAGGCACCCAAATCAACGGTTTTATCGCAGTTTTGCAACGCATTCTCACGTCATTATGCCACTTTAAATCGAGAACGATACACCTGATAAGTCTCATCATATAACGCTAGCAACCCAGCCCCCAATTGTTGTGCCTTTTCATGTTCACCCTCACGACAGGCTTGCTCCATCGCTGCCGCCACACTTTGTAATCTTAAAGCACCAAAAGTACCGGCAATGCTCTTGATGGTATGGACTTCATCACACAGACTTTCAAGCTCCATACTCTGCAGGCCATCACGGATACGTCCTATCCGTAAGCTGCTTTCATTGAGGAAGATCTCCACCATCGCAGGCACCTCCTCCGGGCTGGTATCCATGGCAAGTCGCTCAAGGGCCTCTTCAAACAACAATGACAAACTTTCATCCATCATGACTGGTAACGAGTCTTTTTTATTCGGCCTAGCATCCAGGGCGCGGGCAATCGCCTTTAACAAATTATTTTTATCCACCGGCTTGGAAACATAATCATTCATCCCGGCATTTAGACAACGTTCTATATCACTTTGCAACGCATTAGCCGTCATAGCAATAATAGGGATATCTGCACCGATAACTTCGGCACGAATCGCCTCGGTGGCTTCCAACCCATTCATGTTAGGCATACGCAAATCCATCAGAATCAAATCGTAATTTCCCGACTTGAAGGCATCCACAGCCTCTTGCCCGTCATTGGCGATATCCACACGATAACCCTCACGCTGGAGCAATGCCTTGGCCACCATCTGATTCGCTGGACTGTCTTCGGCCAAGAGTAGTTTAGCCAATGGCTCGACATCACTCTGTTTAAGATCTTCCTGCGTATCCATGTGAACTGCTTCAGTATTATCAACATCACCGCTGATCGCCGTGAGCAAAACATCGAGATGCAACGGTCTAAAGATCACCCGGTCATAACCGCTTTGCTGATCATTCAGTTCTCCTTCCAGCAGACTTGCGCTAGAAACCAGTATCAAACGCTCACACCCATCACGCAGACGTTTTGCCAACACAGGTAATTCACTATCTTCGAAATTTTCATCGAGCATAATAAAGTCGTACGACCGACCACGTTGAGCGGCAATCAATCCCAGCGCCGCCTCACTGCTACCCGCCAGAGTGACCTCACAACCCAGCACCTGCCACTGTGCCGCTATTGCCTGACGAGCCAACGGCGAAAATCCAACAACCATGAGCCGATAATTAAAGTGCTCAGTAATGACTTCAGCGACCTCAGTATTATCGGCTTGCATGGGTATCTCAAACCAAAAGCGACTTCCGTTCCCAAGTTCACTCTCCAAGCCAATACGCCCGCCCATTAATTCCACCAATTGTCGACAAATAGCCAAACCCAAACCCGTACCACCGTAACGCGTGGAATCAGAGTTATCCACCTGACTAAATTCCGTAAACAATTTTTGCTGCGCCTGCTCATCAATACCAATGCCAGAGTCTTCCACCACAAAACGCAATACTCCGCCGGTACCCTCGGCATTAACGACAGAAACCGTCAACACCACCGCACCGCATTCGGTAAATTTCGCGGCATTATCCATCAAGTTCAATAACACTTGACGCAGCCGAGCGGGGTCACCCATTAATTGGGCAGGAATGCCGCTGCCCAAGGTCGAGACAATGTCTAGCTTCTTATTACCCTTTGTACGATACGCCACCACCTCATCAACACCTGCTACAAGATCACGCAGGTTGTACTTGATATGATCCAATTCAAGCTGACCAGCCTCGATTTTTGAGAAATCTAAAATATCATTGATCACCCCCAACAAGGCTTTACCGGACGTCTCGGCAGTCTGCGCACAAAGCTGCTGTCGGCCATCCAACCGACTATCCAGCAATAGTCCAACAGAGCCCAGCACCGCATTCAGTGGTGAGCGAATTTCATGGCTCATATGGGCTAAAAAACGCGATTTCGCTTCAGAAGCGGCTTCGGCTTGTTGTTTGGCTTCACGCAACTGATTCTCTGCCGCCTTTTGCTCGCTAATGTCACGAATAAATGCAGTGAATAATACCTCGCCCTCAACCTCGATGGGAGACACAGCCAATTCCACCGGAAACTCTTCGCCATTGCTGCGTATCGCAGCTACCTCGATACGTTTTCCAAGTACCGTATTTTCACCATTGTCCAGGTAACGCTTCAGACCACCTCGATGCGCCTCCTGCAAGGCTTCAGGAATAATCACCTTAGCCAGCTCCCGCCCCAATACTCGCTTGCGTGGATAACCAAACATTTTTTCAGCCACCGGACTAAATTCGACAATACAACCATAATGATCGATAGTGATCAAAGCATCCAGGTTAGTTTCGATAATCGCCGCCTTGATTGCTTCACTTCGATAGGTGGCCTTTTCCATACGCTTGCGCTCACTAATATCTCGTACCAAACCAACAAACATGCGTTCATCCCCGATAAACACATCCGACACCGATAAATCCACCGGGAACGTCGTACCATCCTTACGCAAACCCTCCACTTCTCGACCCAGACCAATCACTTTAGCCTGACCGGTCTGCAAATAATTACTGAGATAACTATCGTGCTCATGATGATAAGGCTCCGGCATCAAACAAGAGACATTTTTGCCAATCAACTCACCCGAATCGTAACCAAAAGTTTGTTCGCCTGCCGGGTTGATGTCCTGGATAATACCAAACTGATTGATGGTAACAAAACCGTCCACCGCCGCATCAAGAATCGCAGCCAGTCGCTGCTCACTGCTTGCCAGCCTGACCGCCAACCGCTCACCATTGTCTAAACTTCCAGACATTTCTTGGTGAGTATGCAATAAACGTTGGGACATGGTATTAAAAGCCTCAGCAGTAGCCTTCAGTTCTTTAGCGTCTTTAATCTCCACCTGAACACCCAATTCACCCTGACTAATGGCCACAGAAGCTTTAGTAAGAATTTTGAGAGAGCGCGTTAGATACGTCCCTAAAAAAAACGAAAAAATAGCCACTAACAACATCTCTACTGCAGCAATACCAAATAAACGCGCCCAAGCATCACTCACCAACGTCTTAAGCGGTGCCACAGACAAGCCAAGCTCCACCCGACCAAAACTAAAACCCCCTTCACTAATTTCAGCATCAATATCAAAAATACCGTCACCACTTTGCTCGAAAGTTTGATCCCGCAGAAATGGACGCATCAACGCCACTGAATCACCATCCTCAATCAAAGTTTGGGTCTTATCCATCACCCGCACATAAATCACACCCGGTGAATTGAGCATGGCCCCAACCACACTATCCAAGGTTGCCAAATCCGTTGACAGAACCGGGTCCTTAGCCATGGCAGCAAATAAATGTGACGTAGTTACCGCACGCTTGGTTAATTCCTCTTGGGTTGAGCGAGTCAGATAATCCATGCTACTCCATACCAAAAACAGTAACAACGTGCCCTCAATAATCGCCACACCAAGAATCGTCTTTAGTCGGAAGCCCATAGAATTTTAATTCCTTAATTTTTGACGCCAACGGCAATATCTATATTTAATTCACGAACATCATTCCAGGTCGCATCTTCAGCCGTTTCAAAACCCTTAATTTTTAGATTTTTTAACAGTTGTGCCGATTCAGGCCGTTTATCCATTTCCACCAGGAGTTTCACTACTTGTTCGACAAAATCAGCCGACAAACGTGGATGCGCAGCAATCGCATGAGAGGTATAACCGGGAGTTTTCCATAATATTCGCAACTGTTCACGCACTTTCGGATTGACAGTATCAAAGGTCCTCATCACCCCGCCTCCTGCGGGATTAAAGCCTCTTGCCACCGCACGGTAAACAGAATCATGTGAAGAAACATATTTGGGCGTGATGGCAATACCCGCCTGGCGCAAATGTGCCTGAGGTAACACACTGGCCGCAAAGGCAGCCGGAGCCGGAAAAGCTATGATCTTGCCTGCCAGTGCTTGCAGCGAGTCAATCTCAGCGTCTTTATGCACCACAAGCACACCGCGCAACAACTTGTTTCTCGCCTTAGCAACGGCCACATAACCAGGGGATTCATGAAATACCGTGTAATGGTAGGGATTCATATAAGCAATATCATATTCACCCGCTGCCAGGCGTTGCTCAAACGTAGGAATATTGGTGGCGGTACGAAACACAAAACGCCGACCCGTGCGTTGTTCCAAATAATTAAGTACCGGTCCCCATACTTTCGCCAAGGTACTGGCCGACTGCTGGGGCACAATGGCAAAACTGATGGCTGTATTATTAGACTGCGCCATCACCTGAGCGGAAATAATCACATTCAGGATAAAAATAGCAATGCCAACCAATCTGATGTACTGATAACTCATACGGATAATCTCCTGCTGTCGTATTACTGCTTCAGATAGCAAAACGTAAGCCAATCAGCCAACATGGTATATAGATCTGGCCATTGATATCCAGTCGAGTTTAGGGCGTACTCCAGCTCAGGGGTTGGGTTTTGTTTCAAACACCTTCATTTTCATGGATGAAAATGCAGAGCGTATAGGGATATATTCACAGCGTGTTTTGAAACAAAACCCAACCTCTGGGCCTTCGCCTCGTGGTGTAATCACAAGTTGATGTCTGGATATCAATGGCCAGACCTATAACACCTTATTTTCTCAGAGTGTGCCATCATCAACGCCATATCAATGCAATATAATTTGCAATTTGCAACGCAAATTAACAAAAGACTCAATTCACTCTTCAATCACCTATGGCAAGCACTGAATACCACAGAGCATAAATATTTTTTGAATATGGAACACCTCTAAGTTTAATTCTAAAAAATAAAATCATTTATAATCAATATTATAACAGGTTCCCCCAGCCTATCCACGGACAACTGAACAGAGGCTCTATAAATGCTTCGCAATGCGCATTATTCAATGCTGGCCACGTTTTTGCTGAAACGGTTTATCAAGCTTCTTATTGGGAATTAACGATGAATCAAGCAACCTTACAGAAACAATCCATTGAACAACTCGAACCCAGATCTTACCCAGCCAATGAAAATATAACCGCTCAAAAAGAACGTCTGCTGATTGTAGAAGATAGCATCACCGAAATCATTCGCTTGACCAGCATTCTATCTAAAATGGGCTATGAGGTGGTCAGTGCAAAAAATGGTCGTCAAGCCCTGGAAATACTTGATCGCGACCCCATTGCTCTCATTATCAGTGATTGGCGAATGCCTGAGCTTAGCGGTATTGATCTTTGCCGCCATCTACGTTCGGACCCAAAATACCGACAACCTTATTTCATCCTGCTCACCGGATTTCATAGCCCTATCGACCTAGTCGCCGGTATGGATGCAGGCGCGGACGACTTCATTAGTAAACCTTTTATCAGTGAAGAACTTCGTGCTCGTCTACAGGCAGGAATGCGAATTGTCCAACTTCGAAAAGAACTCGAACAGCAAAATAAGCAACTAGAAAAAAACCTTCGCAATGAAGAACAAGCCAATCAACGCATTCAGCAAGATCTCAAAGCGGCGGCTATCATGCAACGCGACCTGCTACCCAATGATGAAAGCCCATTTCTGCAACTGGAACTAGCCAGCTTGTTCAGCCCAGCCGTGATTGTCGCTGGAGACAGTTATAATTATTTTCCTCTGGATGACGAACACCTTGGCTTTTATCACTTAGATGTCGCCGGGCACGGCATCGCATCGGCCATGCTTTCTTTTACGCTGTCACGCGTGCTTTCTCCCGACGCACCCGGTAAAAACTTTTTGACCAATAAGGTACAAATTCCGCTGACAACAATGCACAAAAGTCAGCTAACACCATCCCATGAAGTCATCAATTTACTGAACCAGAATTTTCTTGATAAAGATAATTGCAGCCATTACTTCACCATGGTCTATGGTATTCTCAACACCATCACAGGTATCGGTGAATTTTGCCAAGCCGGTCACCCTCACCCGCTAATATGCAGAACCAACGGCACAACGGAAACCATGGGAAATGGCGGCTTTCCGGTGGGCATGTTAGCCGAGGCTGTTTATGAAAGCACCTCCTTCCAGCTGGAAAAAGGCGACCGACTCTGGTTATATTCCGATGGTATCCCCGACTGTAGCAACATCAAAGGTCAGCCACTCGGCCTAACACAACTCTCCAATGTTATCAGTCGTGCTGCTAAAGCCAGCGTATCACATATTCCCGATTTCGTTGACTCGATTATCAAGCGCTGGAATGGTGATAGACCCCTAGAAGACGATATATCCCTGCTAGTCATCGGTCGACGAGCCGAGTAAAACACGAGGCACAGAGCATGGCACAACAATACAAATTTTCCATCCAAGCCACAGCGGATACAGTCGAAACCGCCATTAATCAGATAAGCCATTATTGTATCTCTATCGGATTTAACAATGACGAGTGCTTTCGCATCCAAGTCGTGCTAGCAGAAGCGCTTAATAACATTATTGAACACGCCCTGCTGGGCAGACATAATGAATTCATAGAAATTCATTACCAATCACACAAGTCAATGTTTATTATCAACATCATTGATCGTGGTACGCCTTTACTCTCCCCGCCCAATAGTGAACTGCCCACTTGGGAGGCCGAATCCGGTCGTGGCTGGCCAATTATATACAGCTGGATGGATGAGGTTTCACATCAGCACAGCAACAATAAAAACCAACTCATTTTGAAAAAATATTTGCCGACTATTTAAAATACCGTTGTATCTAGCCTGAGAATATCCATGAGAGCTTCCGTTAGTGGCCGTTTCTTGGGCGCTTGGTAAATAGCGGCCTTAATCTTTGCCTCGCGAGTACAACCATGCTCTATGGCCCTCATTTTTAGCGCTCTGTCTAAGGCTTCATCAAGGTCGCGTATTAGAATGTCTGGCATCACTTATCTCCCAGCGGTTCATGCAAATGTCCATTCAAGTTTCTGGCGAAGCGTTTTAATCTTGCATTCGTGCAGCCGGTAGCGCTGAAAAGTTAGACGAATTTTTCTAGCACGGCTATACTAATTTCCATACCTTTCCTTTCTAAAGGATAAAGATAAAGGGTCAAGTATCATATTGACTGATTAACTTTATACCTTATTCATAATATACAAGTTAATATGGTACTTAACCCTTTATCCTGTTTGAGTTTTGCTGCTTCTTCTTTTGCTTTATAGCCCCGGAAGTTAATATCCAGACATCGACTTTTTGCATCGTTAGCTGAAGGCCCAGAGTTTCGGCTTGGTTTCAAAACACGTTGTGAATATATCCCTATACGCTCTGCCTTTTCATTGTGTTACGCCTTCCTTGGCTTCACACAATGTCCGGCCATAAGGTCCTTTATATGGCGTTCCACGCTTGGCGCGTGTCACCACTGAAAAGGAAGGTGTTTGAATCCAAGCCCAAACCCTGAGCTGGGGTGCGCCCTAAAGTCGACGGGGTATCAATGGCCAGGTCTATAACCAGAATATGGCGAACCATTGCTATGGGCATCCGTGTTAATTTCTTGAAAGTGATTCTTTAGTAACCAGCGTACAGGTTTCATGCAACTCGCTGTAAGTAATAAATATCTCTTTTCGCTCAAGTTGCGCCATTACCTGTTGAACCTTTTGTGAAGTGCTTAATTCTCGTTCACCATAATCCGTACCGTCTCGGGTAACAATTTCTTCAATTAAGGACTGTAGTGTATCAGCAGCGATTTCTGTATGGGGAATGATCATTCTATTATTTTAAACCAATATTTGACGGGTGTCATGATTAAAGAGGCCGTGAATAAATCAGGCTGTAAATCAATTTTATATCGTCAACAAAGTATACACTCCGTTGACGAGTAAGGGGAGAACTTCGCATATTAAACGCGGCTGGATAATCGATAAACTTTATAGCTTGTAGGAATTTGGGTAAGGGTTTGTGAATTACTTTCTAATACTATCTCCGCATAGGCAAGTTCAATGGTGTAATTATCAGAGTACAGTTTGTTTATTTCTTTATCAACGTTATCGGCAGATGTTGGCAGCTCATCTTGATCTTCAATCGTTAGCAGAAAAATATTTGCATTATTCGGCACGATAAGTTGTAAATGCTCAACATAGGGCTGACGGATGTCCTCTGGTAAAGCTGTGAGTGCAGCTCTATCATATACCGTGGTAATTATTCCTAAATCTTCCTTACACAATGAAAAATAATCACCGCACAGTATGCTGACATTGCCGTGTTTCCATAAGGTAAAGTTTCCTTTTCGTTTCTTTGTGGGCTTAAGTCGGTTTTCTTTAAAAAATGCTTTAACAGCAATGGGGCTCAATTCAACACCGATGACTTTGTATCCCTGATTTGCTAACCAGATCATATCCAGGCTTTTGCCACATAAGGGAACAAATACGCGATTATGTTTCGTTTTATCCAGCGCCGGCCAAAACTTTGCAAGGAATTTGTTAACGTATTTCTGATGAAAATCTATTTCCTTGTCGCGCCAGAGTTGTAGCCAAAGTTTATTATCTCGACTATTCATGACAAGATAGACCCGAAATTTTTTTAATTGAATACAGCAGTGAAAAAAATAAAAGGATTTTAAAAAAACAAACCGAATTTACTGAACTAACATCCTGAGTTGACGCAGGAAAAAAAATCATATCAATTCTTCTCTTAGTGAAGTTTTCGCATCAGAAAAAGGTCTGACCGAATGGGCACAAAGCTTCAATAAGGAAGGCCTATGCAAATCGACAAGGTGTCACCGTCAAAAACTTAATAAAAGACAGCGTTATTCAGAATACCACACTGAATAACGTAACGCGAGACAGTTACGATTCCTTGGTTATATTTTCTCATTAACTATTTCTGATATTTTACCATACATTTTATTTGCTAAATTGTTAACAATTTAATTTCATTTGTTTTTGGTTAAAATTATGCATCAAGTATTATATTGACTGTTTAACTCTTAAACCTCATGTTCTATTGGCCGCATTAAAATCAATATTGCAAGGTGTAGCCTTGATGCTTTGTAGAGGAAAAGAAAGGAAAAAGACAAGACCTCTAGTGTCTTGATGCTATAGTGAAAATCTAATTTCAGTTATGCGTAACGCTTATTGTTTTAGATTATCAAAGATGGGCTTTTTTTGCATTATCGCCGAGATAGTTCGCCGGGCGAATTGCGACTTTGCAAATAACTCGTACATTCATTATGTCGTTCGCAGAATACAATCCATAAGTAAATATCGGACTGCTGCGCCCACTAGTTTTTAGATCGTCTAATATTTGCAGATGTGTCTCTTCAGGAAATTCAAAACGTAATTGTAAATGACCCATCGCAGCATGTCGAAAATCCAAATTCAGTTCGCGTGTCCATATATTGTATTCGCGATAACGTGCGACACAAGCCAATGCCGCAATGGGGTCAGCCAGCGCTGCAATACTGCCTCCAAACATGCCGCCACCGGGGTTACGATTAAGACTGTTGAGTGGCAACTGAATGCGCACTTTAGACCAATCTGGACTGAGTTCTAGTACGCGAATACGCATAAGAAAAAAATGAGGGTGCCATTCCAGTTTGCGGACATCTGACATGAATGGAAATCGACTCAGATACTTTATTAAATTCATGGCATCACCTTTCAAGAATGCATCACGCAATCTCGAATTATTTCAAAAAATGGACACAACAAATATTACTACAACATTTTGAGAATATTTTCGCTTCGCCCCTAATACAAAGCCATCGACGATTTTCCCCTCATATTATTTTAAATCTTGGGGTGTAGATCTGCGAATTGCTATGGTCGTTCCATTACAATTCGATAGGCATCTAAACTTCGACTGTAAAACGCATAAGATGATGCCCACAAATAAAGTCTAAAAATTCGATATTGTTTTTCACCCCATTGGGAAACAATTTTGTTGCGTGCCTGATCTAGTCGTTTTGCCCATTCGTTACAAGTCAGATAGTAACTGTGACGATCATTGAATACTTCTCGAACTTCCAAATTCGTTCTTGCAGCTTGAGATAAAAAATCATGCAGACAAAAATATCTGTGATTTCCCGGAAATACGTAACGGGAAATAAAAGTAGGTTTGGAGTATTTTTTACGAAACGAACTTGCATCAAGATAAATCTTTCCACCCGGTTTTGTCAGTTTTGAAATTTGCTTTAAAACCGCACGATAGTTTGGTAAATGTTCCATTACGCCAAGAATGACAATCGCATCAAAAGGTTCTGGAGATGAATATTGATAAAAGTCACCATATTTAACCTCACAAGGTAGTTGTAAGTCTCGTATTAGATCATTCAAATAGTCTTCAGACTTATGGGCAAGTGTTAGCGCTGTAACCTGGATACCTTGCCTCCCAGCGTATTCGACAAAGGTGCCCCAGCCACCTCCAACGTCTAGTACGCGATCGCCAGACTTAAGTTCACAGGCATGAATGATAAAATCCAGCTTGCGTCTTTGCGCATCCTCAAGAGGTTCATTATCATCGGTATACACGGCCTGTGAATAACAACGCGTGCGATCCAAAAACTCAAGAAAAAATTCATTATCGAGTTCATAGTGATCAGAAATTGCTTGTTTGTCGGTACGTAGTTGGCCTTTTAAAAAAGGTGCTATGCGTCGCCATAGGTAGTGCAACGGATGAATATCCGCCATAGCTTCGCGCAAGCTAATTACATTCCACATATCACCTTCAATTTCAAGACTCCCATTAATATAGGCTTCGGTAAAACTGAGTTCATCAAATTGCATCAAGGCTGCAAAACCATGATGATCTTTTGCTACAAGTGTAAACGTTGGATTGCCGTCTCCAAATCGATAAATGGCGTCGTTTAACAGTCGGACTTCGAATGGTACAATTGATTTGCCCTGCAAGTGACGTTTTATACGTCCTTCGAACTCATTATCTGCAACATGAGCTCTTTTTATGGATGCCCCCATGTAAGAATCCCCCCTTAATAAAACGTTCTACTGGCTTTGCATCAGCCAAAGATAGTCTATTATTTAACCTATCAGGATGAATGCCCAACGTACATCATTGCCAGGGTTGATAGCATCCATCTGCAAGCCATTTTCCGTTTGTTTAGCAAATTGTTCTTGCGTTCATGCACTACCGAATTTTCTTATCGACATGTTTTTCAAAAGCATCACTATAGGCTTGCTAGCGTGACGTATTGGCTCAAACCTGTCACAGTGTTCGGTAAACCTAAACACTACTGAATGTACACAAACCGAAACATTGTGTGATGGATATATCTCTGGAAAAAAGCTTCCCGGTTGAGATGCAAATCAGCGGTGATTCGTGCAAATATTTTATCGATTAAAGTCGTAATACACAATCGCGTTCCTGAAAATGGGGAAATCAAATTTTCTGATTGGTTTTAAACTAATCGCGAGAGCTTGAGCATTTTTAAAATTATATCTGACATTGGGCAACCTGTCTTCTAAGGAATTGTTTAATTAACACTCAATATGTACGAGTATCATTCAATTCACTTGCTACTTACAGTGCTGTAATGATTTTTTGATGTACTCAAATCACAAAAACGCTATTGCCATCGGCCTTAAATTGAGACCCAGGTTTTTGCAATACTGAAGAGGGCGCGATAACTAAGTGAGCCCGAGTACAGCTTGTATAACGTATTAAATGTTCTATATTTCACTGTAAGCGATTTATCCGAAACACATACGATTTAGACATTGAGTAAGCTGCCTCTTGGTTTCGCTTGATGCGGACCAAAATAGACCGCAATACCGCTTTAAATTCCAGTGTTTCGAATATCGCAGGCCATTTTGATTTGGAGTGTGATCATTAGAGACATGATGTTCAGGTAGGATATTGGAAGTCAAAAGAATGACACTCGACACGCGTCGAAAAGAGGGAGAACAAACCACTCATTGGGTCGATATTTTACATGGCCCCACGACTGCCTGGATAATACTTGGGGTTTCCTTACTTGTGACCCTGATTGCCTGGAAAGTATCCGATAATTACGCAGAGCAACGGGCCAAGGAGCGCTTCGATTTTCAAATTGATGAAGCAAAAAATGCAATACAGAAACGTTTTCTCAATTACGAACAGGTGCTTCGTGGTGGTTTAGGATTTATCAAATCAGCCAAGCATGTCACGCGTGAACAATGGCACACCTACATAAAAAACCTGAATATTGATACTTTATTCCCTGGCACCTTGGGTATAGGCTACTCCATATGGTTGCCTGCTGATCAATTGCATGAACACATCAGCAGCATACGCAAGGAGGGGTTTCCCGACTTTACGGTTAGACCCGTTGGACAACGCAACTTTTACTCCTCCATTATTTATCTTGAACCCTTTAACGAGCGTAACCAGCGCGCATTTGGTTTTGACATCTATTCGGAACCAGTGCGACGTGAAGCCATGACCAGAGCGAAAGATAGTGGAAAAACGGCGCTCTCCGGCAAGGTCACGCTGGTGCAGGAAACAAATTCCGGCATTCAAGCCGGCTTCCTCATATACGTGCCTCATTATGCAAAAGAGGTAAATACGATAGAGGAACACCGTGAAGCCTTGGTTGGCTATGTGTATAGCGCATTGCGCATTGGCGATTTGATGCAGGGAATTCTTGGTGTAGGCCTACCGGAATTGGACTTTACCATTTACGATGGGAAACAAACCAGCAAAGAAAATTTTCTTTACAACACCAAATCTCAATCCGAATTTTCCGCCACATCAGCCAAAGCCCGCTTTAAAAAGATACGCGCACTGGACATTGGCGATCACATTTGGACTATCGAGTATCGCAGCAATCAGGTATTCGACGAAATCACATCCACCAGTCAGCCCTCAATGGTGGCAATTGGCGGGGTAATTATTGACTTGTTATTGTTTTATATCATATTGTCATTGAGCCGATTGCGCCGACGTGCGCAACAACTCGCCGATCATCGAATGAAAATACTCAGTGAACGGGAATTACAGTTCAAAGCGATCACCGATAATGCCAACGATGGCATCCTATCCATGAATGAACTTGGCCATATTAGCTACCTCAATGAATCGGCTCAACGCCTCTTTGGCTATTCCTCCGAAATGATACTTGGCAGACCGATTAGTATGCTATTCGCCGTCGCCCAAAAAAACGTCATTGATGCCGCTTTTGAGCAATTGGCCAAACCGGTGGCAACCGCAGCGAATAACCCAGTGATGGAACTGGAAGGCATCAACAAAAAGAGTGAGTCATTTTCCCTGGAATTTTCACTGGCTCGCTGGCAAGTGGGCGAAAGCTTCCATTACACCGCGATTGTACGCGACATCACCGAACGCAAAAAAGTTGAACGCATTAAAAATGAATTTATTTCCACGGTTAGCCATGAGTTACGAACCCCATTGACAGCCATTAGCGGTTCTTTGAAATTGATTCAAAGTGGTGTTGTTGGTCATCTCAGTGAACAAGCCCTGTCCCTGACTAACAACGCCAGCCGCAATGCCAATCGACTAACCATATTAGTAAGATTTGTTAGACACGGAAAAAATGGCATCAGGCACCTTGCGCTATCACATGCAAGTATGCGAGCTCACCGAGCTTGTGAACCAGTCCATAGAATTTAATCAGCCGGTTGCGGAACAGGCTAACATTACCATCGATTTTTCTGAGACAGCGCCGGTGTATGCTTATGTCGATACGGATCGGTTCATTCAAGTAATGACAAACCTGTTTTCCAACGCCATCAAGTTTTCACCAGAAGGTGGCATCATTGCAACGCGGGTAAAAAAATCTGCTAACGAAATTGAGATCTCCGTTACTGACCAGGGCATTGGCATTGCTGAAGCATTTCACTCACAAATATTCAACAAATTTGCTCAGGCCGACTCCTCCGATACACGCAAGTATGGTGGCACAGGACTTGGTTTAAGTATCGTAAAATTCATCATTGAACAATTCAACGGCTGGGTTGATTTTATTTCGCTTCCCGGCGAGAAAACCACATTCTATTTACATCTTCCAGTTACTGATAAAATATAATTGTCTGAATCATTTGTCGAAGCTTTTATTTTAGTGATATGGTAGCACTTCGTCTTTCAGGAAAATCAGATGACCCCTGCCCCATTTTTTATTATTGATGATCGCCGCACCCAGGATTTTAGCACTCCCCTTGGTAAGGCATGGTATTTAGTCACGGATACTGTCATGGGCGGGCTGTCACAAGCTCAATTATCAAGCGATTGTATCGCTGGCCATCAATGTTTACGCATGCGGGGTGACGTCACCCTGGAAAACAATGGCGGATTTGTACAAATCGCGTTAAATCTCACAGGCGATGCCACGCAGAATATTAAAGCCTATGCAGGGATAAGGCTTGACATATATGGCAATGGCGAACAATACAATGTGCATTTACGCACCACGGATTTAGCGCATCCATGGCAATCGTATCGCACAAGCTTTCTAGCAACACCCGCATGGCAAACGTTGTATCTTCCTTTTTCGGCGTTCAAGCCCCATCGTACCGACGTGGCATTGAACCTGGAGAACCTGAAGCGAATCGGCTTGGTGGCGATTGGACGGGCGTTTCATGCGGATTTGGCCATTGCCAGAGTTGCCTGGTACGCAGATGACACTGACAAGCGTCATGAACAGGTTGCTTCGACATGATTTAAATCTCAAACGATTGGCAGTGACTCGGCCCCGCCAATTGTGTTACCAGCACGGTTATCAGCGCCGCTAACTGTTGTCCTTTTCGCCTTTGTAAAAAATGATCCTGCCCGATTTCTATAATGGTGAGACTATTGAGCGCCAGCGCGCCACCAAATAAAGGATCAAGTATCATATTAATTGTTTAATTATTGAATCTCATGTTTCATTATTTCCCTGCACTTATGTAAATATGGGTTCTCCGCAGAGAGAAATAAAAAGCCAGCGTTGGCTCGAGATGGACTCGCTATAAATTAAGCAGTTGTGTCGGGTTAATTCTCCTGGGTGACTCGGCGTACCATGACGTTTTAAATAGCTGGGTGCAGCAACCACCTGAAACGTACAATCAAAAAGCTTTTGATAATTGAGTGTGAAGTCTTCTAGCTGATCAATTCGAATCGCCAAATCAATTCCTTTCTCGACTAAATATTCATGTTGACCGCAGGTGATCAAATGTAGCTTGATGTTTGGATATTTCTTCTGGAAACGTGAGAAATAGTCTCCAAAGCCTGCAATGATTAAACTTTGAGTCACCGTAATGCAAACCTTTCCCTTCAAGGCTTGATGTTTTTCCAGCAATTCGAGTTTAGCATCTTCAGCCTCACCCATGATGGATTTGCAACGATCATAAAAGCGGGTTCCATTGTCGGTCAAGCTAAGTTTACGCGTAGTGCGGTGTAGTAATTTAGTGCCTAATTCAAGCTCTAATTGAGATATTTTTTTACTGACAAAAAACTTTGAAATTCCCAGTCGATCCGCAGCCAGAGTGAAACTCCCTGTTTCAACCGCACTTGCGAAGTGTTTCTATATATGTCAGCATGCTCATGTTCCATCATTGTCCACAGAAAAATAAAATGCTGTTTAGCTTATCCATCTTTGTTTGTGAACACAAATCAGTGACGCCTACCGATAACCAATAAACCCTCATTAGCACTTCTCAGTAAACAGTGAATTTCTTGGCAGACTATATATTTGAGTGTTAATACTATACGATATCTGCCTTGTTATTGAGCGGCCAGGCTTTAGAATTTGTTTTATTAATGATCAATATGTACGAAGAACATTCTAAGTGCCAGCAGATTTATAAGGTTATAGAGTAATGAAAATAGGAGCAACTCAAGAGTCGTAAGTTCTTGCTAAACCATTGAAACCATGAGCCAGCATGAGCCATTTCGATAACGAGTGAGATCCTGTATGTTACTGGTATTTAAAAGATCATCCACAGGGAATAATACTGGAGAACTTATGACTCTCGATAATTTAAAGAACAGAAGCGAAATTCCGTCCCCAAGGAGTCAGAGATGAAGGAGCACACTCTACCAGTCATTGAGCATGCTGGTGTGTTAGAAAATTTAATAAAAACTCCCTCTTATCTCATTGATGACACGGTTGATAAAGCTAAAGAGTATTCATCTTATTCTTGTGGCTTTTGTGGTGTTGGTGACAGTGGTATTCTAAGTTCTGTTGCTAAAACAAAGAGCAATGAATCCTTATTGGCCTTGTCTTTGGGGATCGGAATTTTGACTTTCGAGTCACACGGTGTTGTATTGAAATTGCAAGCCACCTTATCAAAAGACGGTATTATCAAGGTAGTAACGACATTACTGCTCACCCCTCCGGGTAGTGTCTTATCTGCCGAGCTTGCTATCAATGGTGAGGTTAAAAAAATAATTGCCAAAGAAGTCAGTCGCGAATTATCCGATACCGGAGCGCTGTGTTCGCAAAGCTTTAAAATGTTCAATGCTGCTGAAAATACGCCTGAAGACATCATTATCAATAAAACCCCTTCAAACGGCTGCGCTAAGTTAAAGCTCTCTATGTTGCGGCAAAAGCCGGCATTTCCGATACACACCAGTCTAAGTATTCTCGAGGAAACGCGTGGCCAAAGGCAGATATTGTCTTATGAGCAGGCTATCAATGGTGACACTCCGGTAACCCCTCTTGACACCCCAAAAACCCGGTCAAAACCAAGTCGAGTTGACTCATCGGGACGAATTGCTTGAAAAACGCGCAATCATCGTGTAGGGTGTCTGCCATGAAAACAAGCGAGCCAACGCCAGAAAAGCTGGAGCTCAGCGAATCCGAGGGGGAAGCGCTGATTCAGCGTTTAAATGAGAGCAATCTGTCGAAGAAAGACCAGCGACTACTGAGTCATATTGTGCGTTTATATTTTTGGCTGATCTTTCGCTTACAAGAATCCAAGCTGTCGCTGAAGCGCTTAAAAGAAATGGTGTTTGGCCAATCCAGGCAAAATAATCGTTCACCGAAAAACAAAAAAGATCAAGACACCGAGTCCACTGATGGGACACCCGCCTCTGACATCGGCAGTGACCCCAATCACGATGACCATCGTCCCCAAGACGATGATTCCCCCAAAGGTTGCCAGGACGACGTTCCCCCGAAACCCAAACACCCTGGGCGTTTGCAACCGAAGGATTATCCCGGTGCCACCACCGAGAGCTGTTCCCATGAGACCTTGTCGCCTGGCGACACCTGTCCGCGCTGTGGCACGGCACCCTTGAAGCCAAAAACCCCTCACGTGAGTGTTCGCATTGAAGGCAATCCGTTGTTCACCGCGAAAATCGAATCCATCGAACGATTGGCGTGTGAGGGCTGTGGCGAAATCTTTTACGCGAAACCGCCTCAAGCAAAATGCCTTATCGGCCAATAAAATCCTGAAAATATTAACGATCCTGTGTCATTGCCTGTCCCATGGGGTGCGCAAGTTTAAAGACATCGTCGACGTCTTTCCCCAGGAGACGGAACGTGTACTTCGGGACTTGAAGCAGGTATATAAAAATGATCAGGTGACAAAACAAAGACAATTGTCCCATGAGGCGCGCTTGCAGTTTCATCAAAAACACAGTCAACCGATCATGGAGGCACTCAAGGTTTTCATTGATGATCAGCTCAATAAGGGTGAACTAGAACCGGGAGGCAGTTTAACCAAAGCCTGCCAGTATTTGCAAAACCACTGGCATGAGATGACCCAGTTTCTGCGGGTGGCTGGGGCGCCGCTGGATAATAATGTGGTGGAGCGTGTGCTTAAAAAGATGATCCGTCATCGCAAGAACAGTTATTTTTTTAAAAGCACCCGCAGTGCCGAGATAGGCAGTATGATCGTGAGTCTGATTGCCACCGCCGAGCAAGCGGGCATCAATGCGATTGACTATTTGACGCAATTGCAAATCCACCAAACGGCCGTGCTTGAACATCCTGAGCGCTGGTTGCCCTGGTGTTATCAAGACAACCTCCGCGCCGAGTCATTGGCCGCTTAAGCTACCCGTTTCCAGTCGGGGCTCAATTGGGCTTGTGTCGGATTCCCATTCCACAGTAGCACCTGTAATTCCCGCGCCGATAACTGGCAAGCGTGACCGGGCTCGCTCGGCCACCAGGTTAAACGCCCCTGAGATAAACGTTTCATACACAACCAAAATCCTTGCCCATCATAGCAGAGCACTTTAATGGCGGTTTTCGAACGATTGCGAAAGACAAAAACCGCCCCAGAGAGCGGGTTTTCATCAAGATAGCGGCGACAGACACCACCGATACCATCAATTCCTTTTCTAAAATCAATCGGCTCAATAGCCACGAAAATCTTTGAATTGGCACTCAGTTGCAGCATGAGACATCTCCCCAGAAACTTTGCACGAGGCTTTGCAACGCGGACTCAGTGACCCCTTGCACCTGCAAACAACGCCCGTCCGGGTGGGATAAGGTCAATGACATGGCAGACGATTGCGTCCAGGCAGGCTCTGAGGTTGACACGGGGACAAAGGTCGCGGCAGCGATAAGCTCAGTCTGACTCCCAGTCCCGGCTCGATGGCAATGTTTCTTGTAATCCGCGTGATTCAAACCCAAGGTCTGAATGATTTGAGACACTGGGTAGTGAGTCCGCAACGCCACGGCTTGATCGATTAAATCCTGGGGGGTTCTACCTCGTTTGGTACGGGTACGACGCCAATGGGTAAATTGTGTCGCCACTTGTTCTAATGTTAAAGTAGGTACTGTGATCGCCTGTGTCATCAAAATAATCTCCTGTTTCGTTTAAAACAGGACACATTGTGCAAGCCTCACTTTAGGATGTCACCAGGCTTTACCGGAAAGTCACCATTTTCCTTGATACCGAGCTCTGTATTCGCCGGTTTACACCCAAAGCGACTTCGATAATTCCACTAGCGGACACCGATACCGGCCGTCCTCTCAAACATTTCGCCACGACCTTAATCGATATCGATCTCTCAAATTTTTCCCAACAGGTGCTTGACGATCTTGGCATGCGAATGGTCGAAGTGCGCAATCAGGAGGAGTCGTTTTATGCCATACGGGTACGACCCTACCGTACTGTCAACAATGTCATCGATCGCGTGGTGATTACCTTTGAAAACATTACCGAGCGCAAGAAGTTAGAAGATATAACCAAAGCGGCCAAGGAGTTTGCAGAGAACATTGTCGATACCATTCGTGAGCCGCTGATTATTCTCGATCACAGCCTGCAAGTGGTAACAGCAAATCGCTCCTTTTACCGTTTCTTCCACGTTATGCCCAATGACACAGAGAACCGGCCCATCTACGAGTTGGGTGACGGCCAATGGGACGTTCCTCAACTGCGCAAGTTGCTTGATGATCTACTGCCTGAGAAAAGAACCATTGAAGCGTTTGAGATTACTCACAATTTCCACACCATCGGGCAACGAACAATTCTGCTTAATGCGCGCCAGATAGTCAACAAAGGAGAAGACCGTATCCTGCTGGCGTTTGAGGATATTTCGGATCGTGAGGGATTGAAAGACTCGTGACGGGGTAAAAGTAGCACACTCGAGTTGTAAATGTAAAATGCGAGGGCAAAAGGAGAGTTATGACAACGGATTTAACAGAGCTGCGCCGGCATGCCGAAACGCGAGTAACGCGGAAAAACGAAAAATCCCAATCACTATCGACTGATGAGACACGTCGTCTGTTGCAAGAGCTGCGCTCTAACCAGATAGAATTGGAATTGCAGAATGAAGAGTTACGTCAGACCTATGACGAACTGCTGGCGTCCCGTGAACGTTATGCTGACCTCTACGATTTTTCCCCGATTGGCTATCTTAGTCTGAGTGACCAAGGACTCATTGTGGAAGCCAACATGACCGTTGCTGAGATGTTGGGCATCGAACGTAGCCGGTTAATCAAACTGCCCTTATCTACCTTCGTCGTCGCCGAAGATCAGGATAGCCTTTATCTGCAGATGAATAAGACGAAAAAGACAAAGAATTGGCAGAGCTGCAAGCTTCGCCTTACTGGCCAGCAAAAGCAGCCATTCTGGGCCGCTATCGAGGGTCGTGTCATTCTGGACATTGGCGCTAATGCCCATCGCCTATGCATCACGATTAGCGATATCAGTGGACGCAAAAAAGTGGAGGAGCGGCTGCGGCAATCCGCTGTAGTGGTTGAGAATACCGCCGAGGCGGTGATTGTGACCGACCCGCAGAGAAATATCACCACTGTTAACCAGGCGTTCACCGAGATCACCGGTTATGAGGAGGCCGAAGTGCTTGGCTTCAATCCGCGCCTGCTACAGTCCGAGCGGCACGACCAAGCGTTCTACCAAGCGATTTGGGCGTATATTCATCAGCATGGAAAGTGGCAAGGTGAAATTTGGGATCGGCGTAAAAACGGCGAAATTTATCCCGCCTGGTCAACGATCAGCGCTGTTTATGACGGTAAGGGAGAATTGACACACTATGTCTTGCTGTTTTCCGATATCTCAGCTATCAAACAGTCACAGGAAAAGCTGGATTTTCTCGCCTACCATGACCCGTTGACCAATCTGGCCAACCGAATATTATTTGAAGAGCGGCTTGAGCATGCGTTACGCCATGCCCACCGAAAACAAGGTAAATTTGCCGTTCTGTTTCTGGATCTAGACCACTTCAAAAATATCAATGACAACCTGGGCCACTCGGTCGGTGATAAGTTAATACAGCAAGCGGCGCAACGCCTCAAAAGCTTGGTGCGTGAAGATGATACCGTGGCCCGCCTTGGTGGAGATGAGTTTGTCATTATCTTAGAGGGGTTCAATGAAGGATCCAATGTTACCACATTCCTGGATAAGCTATTAGACACCTTTCGCGAACCGTTTATCATTTCGAGACACGAGTTACATGTCACTCTCAGTATCGGTGTCAGCTTCTACCTATCAGATGGCACGGATAGTGAAGAGATGATCAAAAATGCTGATACTGCCATGTACCGTGCCAAAAAGAACGGACGAAACGGTTATCACATTTATGCCCGCGAATTTTCGATCGAGGTTTCTGGGCGATTGACACTGGAAACAGATTTGCGCCATGCGCTAGAGCGAGAAGAAATGTTGCTCCACTACCAACCACAATATTCAATAAAAACGGAAAAAATCGTCGGCATCGAAGCGCTGGTCCGTTGGCAACATAATGATAAAGAATTAATTTATCCAGCCAACTTCATATCTCTGGCCGAAGATAGAGGGCTTATAGTGCCACTGGGTAAGTGGGTTTTAAGTCAAGCATGTCGACAGATGAAGACATGGTTGGACGCAGGCTTTGCCTTGCAGCGGCTTGCGGTGAATGTTTCTGCCATACAGTTGCGGCACGATGATTTTGTTGAAACGGTAGTGGCTATATTGGAACAAACAGGACTGCCTGCAAAACATCTGGAGTTAGAAATTACCGAAAGTGTTCTCATGAGCAAAGTTGAATGGGGAATTCGTGTATTGAATCAGCTCAAGGCGTTGGGGCTAGCGCTAGCGATTGATGATTTTGGTACGGGTTACTCTTCCCTCAGTTACCTTAAACGCCTACCATTGGATCGATTGAAAATCGATCAATCATTTATCCGTGATATTCCCGTCGATACTGATGATGAAGCGATCACCCGCGCCATCGTCGCCTTAGGAAAAAGCCTGAAGCAAGAACTTTGCCGGTGCTCGGTTAAGTGCAAACAGGAGTCTCTTTTGGAGGTGTTCATGAAACGACCCGCTTACAATACAGAGTTCAAACGAGAAACCGTGAAATACATTTTTGAGGATAATATCAGCGTTGCTGCGGCATCGAAAAATTTGGGGTTGACCTGAAACAGACAGGACTGGCAATACTCCGTTTTCATGGACAGCCAGTTTTATACCAGTGGCTCTTCAAGCCAACTGCCTACGTTTCTCGTTTGTTGATCAAATTCCACACCCAGTAAAACAATTTGTTTTCCTGCGCCTTGATACTTTTGTGCGTATTGTTTGTCTTTGATTTGCTGCAAGGCCTCTTCCTTAGTGCCACTAAGCTTAAATTCAGCGCCTTCACCATGGCGTAAAATGCATTCACGGAGATTTTAACATCGGCAAGTTTATCAGTCTCCAGGGTATTCAGGAGGGGCTTATCATATTCATCTATCAGCAGTACGACCGTTTTGCCCGTTTGCCGGTGAAGCCCACTCACCAGCTGATCAAATTGACGTTCGAAGCTTTCACTGGTCAGTTGAATCTGATGCTGGCCTGCTAGGGTGGTCACCTGTTCAGAGATAAAGGCCTCAAAACTGGCTGCATCGAGTATTTTGGCCTTGGTGAATTCCAATTTGATCACCGGATATTCGTCAAAGGCATAGTCCGTTTCGCTGATTGCCAAGCCCTCAAATAATGCTCTCTCCCCACGAAACAAGGCCTCCAAGGTAGATACCAGCAAGGATTTGCCAAAACGACGAGGCCGAGACAGGAAGTACCACTCCCCCTCCTCCGCCAATTTATATATCAGTGCTGTTTTATCAACATAGACATAATTCTGGCGAATAATTTTGCTGAAAACTTGCACACCTAAAGGGTATTTCATACGTATGATACAAACCTATCGTTTATGGATTAAGCTTGCCCAGTATACCACCTTTTGCCTGCTAAACAGATTGAAAATCAACCACAACAATAGGGAACAGACCCGAAGACCCCACCTCGATCCAATGTATGCACTATAGTGGACCCCATAAATCAGACCAACCCTTAAGGAGAAATTACCGAGGACGCGGAAGCTTTGAACAACATCGTAAGAAAATGAAAAACAGTTTTTAGTCTTATTCTTCACCGGCCAAAGTGGCGACAGTGTCAATAAACTGATCAGATAACCAATAACCCTTCACTTTCATATCTTGTAGGAGTGGTTTAATCAAAGGGATCAGTTTTTTTTGTTTTGCTAGAATTAAAACACCGGCTGTTCCTATCACTGGAATACCTTGTCTTTTGGCGTAACGCCTGCCTTTATATTCATCAATTAATATTGGAATACGATGATATTGGAGCGAATAAATAATTGAGCTCGCTTCACCAGGATCAAGTATTTCGGTAAGTTCCTGGTCATTAATTGGAACAACGACTTTGACCAACCATCCTTGTTGTATTGCAGAATTAACTGACGCGAGTGTATCATCTTTGCCTACATCAAGTTCATTAAATACTGATTCGGTGATAACAACATTGTCGTACAGAGATTGTAGCAAACCCAGCAAGTTACTTTTGGTGAGAGCTATGATTAGGCCAGCGTCTACGATTATACAACTTACTGAAATTGCGCTAACTCCTCACGTAATTCTTCCTCTGACTGATCCGCCGCACTTAATCCATACTTCGACATGAGCTGCAAAAAGTCAGACAGTGACAATCCCGCGATTTTTGCTGCTTTGGCTTGTGTGAGAATATGATTCTCAACAAAATACAATGCAATTGCTTTTTCAAACCCTTCATGTAATGTGCGCTCGTCAAAAGGAATAGCAATCTTTACGGGCCTACCATGCGAAGTCACAATAGAAATGGCATCATCTTCTAAAAAGCGATTCTCTCTAAGTTCTCGTGATGTATACGTATTAACTGTCATCTTCCTACCGCCTAAATTTAGGTCACAAATGTGACACAATTTATACATTTCGAATAATTATAGTCGCATAATCCTGAAAGCGCTATCACTATTTACCCTTGCATCACTCCAATCTCAATCTTCCCTATTTTTCAATCCTGCAATTTGCAAACAGCAATAAAATATCTTTTCAATGCGCGTTGCAATTTGCGAAAGATAACAATAAAAAATCACATCTCATTGTTTTTCAATGGCTTTTCATATTGGCACAAGAGTTGAAATCACTGAGTACACATCAACAATAACCCACGAGGTGTTTTATGACTCTCACGCAACATAACCACGGTTCTATCGAAATCATTGAGCTACCAACCCGTCTAGTCATGGCCAATGCAGTTGAGACCCGCAATCAATTAAAAGCGTTCGTGACACAAGGACGTAACCGTCTGATACTTGATTTGCAACACGTCGAATTCATTGATTCCAGTGGTCTCTCGGTACTGGTTTCCACGCTCAAAGCGGCACAAGCTGAAGAAGGCAATGTGATCTTGCTAAGTCCTTGTGATGGGGTACGTTCATTAATCGAACTGACTCGTCTGCATCAGGTCTTTGAAATCTTCGAGGACAAAGAAGGCGCGATTCGGAGAATGTCATGAGTTTCAGCTCCAGCGCCCTACTGGCTAGCTTGCTGAGTACTAGCTTGCTGATCAATGGCTGCACCACCCCGCATCTGGGCAACCAACGTTACAGCAAAGCGCCACAACAAACCTGGGTCAATCCGCTTCATCATTTTGGAGTCGATCATCCTTATCAACCTAATGCACCACTTTACCGGCCCGAACCCTTCGGGCCGGATACTAGCCTGCCTCGCTGGGTCACTGAACCACCTCCACTGTCTCCCGGTGACAGAGTTCAGGTGAACATTCAAAACGGTGACAACATTAACGGCATTTATGAAGTCGATATCGATGGGGCACTCAAACTGCCCTTCATCCCACCACTGCCCGTCGCCGGTCATCATACCGCGCATGCCGAACAGTTGATCAGCACCGCGTTAGTGGATAAAAAAATGTTTCGTGCCGATCGCATCCGTGTCAGTGTACTGGTGCAACAATGGGCACCGGTGCAAGTGCATGTTGGCGGCGCGGTCTTCAGCCCTGGACTGGTCACCGCCAACGTACGCCCTGCCGAAGATCGAGCGCAGAAGTCATTACAACGCTCAGGCGACTTTCCTCCTAGTCGTCTTTTACCTGCCGCCCTACGTGCGGCAGGCGGGGTTCGCCCTGATGCAGCCATTAGTCATATTCGACTGATTAGAAATAGCAAAACACGATTGATTAATCTCGGTGGCATTATGAATGGCTATCCCATCGAGCCCGTGGCGTTAATGAGCGGTGACACAATTATCGTTCCCAGCACCGCGCAATTCGATAGCACTCTGGTCGCGCCCTCTGCCATTACGCCACCAGGTATTCGCGTATTTCTCTCCAATCTTATTTCGCCCTCACCGGGCAATGCGGCTTCGGCCATTGGCAAACACGCCACCAGTTTACCTTACGGAACACGACTACTTGCCGCTGCCATTTCTGCCAATTGCGTGGGCGGTACCCATACCACTAACGGCTCTCGCCATGCAATACTGGTACGCACCGACCCGATGACCGGACGAGAAGAGTCCATTGAAAGACCGGTACATGATTTACTACGCTCACCGGAGCGCAACGAAGTGAATCCTTTTATCATGCCCAATGACAGTATTGCCTGTTATGACTCCGGGGTCACCAATCTACGAGACATAGCACGTACTCTCGGCGATATTATGTTGCCACTCACGCTGATTTTTCTGTTGATTTAGTCATGACAATATCAACCAAAAAACATCCAATAGGCAAAGGCATACGTGGCCATTTATTACACTTGGTCACTCACGGCAGCAGTCTACCGCCAGCACGTCGACGCACGCTCTATCTTGTCGTACTGTTGTCTGCTTTAATGATCATCTGGTTACCCGTGTTATTATTTATCTCGGTATTACCCACCACCTATACCAGTCGCTGGGATCTGATTCTACCTGGAGCAGGCACCGGTCATGCGATTTCCTTGGAGAGCGTGGGCCAGGCCTCCGCCACGGCGGCCTCCCCTTACACCAGCCACTCCATCGATCCCAAGGTCAACTACAAAGCCATCGCTGAAAGTATTCCAGTACTGGCCACGGCTGCCGCTGCCGTCGGCAGCACAGTGCAAACCTTCGGTAAAGCACGCATCAAGTTGATAGACCAAACCGCACTGATGCACTTTCGCATCAGTGCCGCCACAGCAGAGCAGGCCCATCAAAAATCTCAAGCGCTATACAATGCACTACAAGCAGAACTTGAACGTCTACGCAACGATGAGTTGGTACAACGTGAAGCGGCGGTAGGTAGAATGCTAGAAGGCTACAATAAAAGCCTGCATATTGCCCAGCAGAATATTCTTGACTATCAGGCTAAATCACGCATTGTCTCTCAGGAGCAATTCACTGAACTCGCAATGAACCTTGAGCGTAGTCGCAACAATATAGGTGAACTCAAGGCTGAATACGCCGGCCTAACAGGCAGCATCAAGGCCTTGACAAAATCATTAGGTATCGATACAAAGATAGCCTCCGCGCTGTACCTGCTGCAACAAGACGCCCTATTTCAGGAGCTGGCACGTAAATGGTCTGAGGCCATAGCCAACCTACAGCAATGCCAATCAAAATGGGGTGAACAACACCCTCAGGTGATCAACGCCAAAGATCTCCATGACAATTTGCGCAAGCAACTACTAAAGCGTAGTCAGCAAATAACACCCACATCAAAATTGACACCAGAAAAACTAGTGGCTCTGGCCAGCAGTAATGCCATGCTTTATACCCGGCTGGTGGAACTCAATACCGAGCAACAAGGGATGGCTGAACAGATCAAAGATTTAGAAAATAGTATCACCAATCAAACACAATACTTGGAAGACAGCACCACCGATGCGAGTACCCTGGAAGATCTGAAACGTAAACACCAGGTCGCCACGGCGGTACTTACCACCGCACTCGCCAAATTGGATATTGGTAAATCCGACCGTTTCAGCTCCTACCCGTTAGTGCAACTGCTGGCCAAACCTACCTTGCCGGAAAAACCCGATAAACTCGGACGAAATCTAGCATTAGTCGGTGGCATGGCCGGTTCTTTCTTCGCTCTGATTGGATTGTTGATATTATGGAAACGCAAACCTTATCTCCAAAAACTATTGAAGAACGTATAGTCTGGCACAGCATCCGTGCCACTTATTTGTTCTATGTCGCTGGGGCACTGTATGTGGTGGCTCCCGTGCTAGGCTGGTGCTTGTTGTTGCTGTTAATCTATCGTTATTGGCACAATCAACAAAATGCGCTAGCCCTCCCCCTAAAACAGATTCCGTGGACTCTGTGGTTATGGGTGATGGGTATGGGCATCATGTTGTTATCCTTAATCGTCGGCCACCTGGACTTCGATCTTGGCATTGGCAAATTGATTAAATCTTCTATCGGCTGGGCCAAGGGCTGGGCTTTGCTCGCCATTTTCCCGCTACTGGGCTGCCTCAAAATCCGCCCCGAGATCATCTACCGCGCCACCGGGCATGTCTGTTTGCACACACTACTACTGCTACCGGTATTCATCGGTGCCTGGGTGTTTGGCCTACCACAAACGCTCTATGTTTCACCCTTGCAGATTATTGGCGGCCCTGGTCCTGAGTTCTTTGCCATGAGTTTATATGAAATCGACCCAAGCAATGGCGCGCCACGTTGGCGGCTATTCACGCCCTGGGCTCCAGCACTGGGTTTCATCGCCAATATATTTTTTATTTTCGCCCTGCAAGAACGAGACAAAAAATGGCAAACCATCGGCATTAGTGCCAGCATTATGATGGCGTTAATATCGGCTTCCCGGCTGGCCTTGATTGCCCTGCTCATTGTTTGGATGGCTACCTGGTTCATCGGGAAACTGCGCCATCCAGCCTCTCCTTTCGCCACCGCAGCAAGCATTACCCTGGCCGGTTTTATCGCGCTACCTATACTAAAAGCCTTTGAAACTTTATGGCAAGGCTTTCGTAGCGCCCGCGCAGGCTCGACCCGCGTACGGGAGACGCTAGCGCGCATTGCCATGGATCGCTGGCAAAACGAAGCCCCTTGGTGGGGACATGGCATTGTCGAGCGTGGCCCACACCTGGTCGAGTTCATGCCCATTGGCTCCCATCACAGCTGGTACGGTCTGTTGTTTGTCAAAGGACTGGTCGGCTTACTGGCGCTGGCACTACCCCTGTCTGCCAGTTTAGCGCAACTCGCCTGGTGGAGTCATCAGCTGCCTATCGCCAGAGTCGGACTGGCCATGGCAATATTGTTATTTCTCTATACCTTTGGCGAGAACCTGGAGATTCTTGCCTACCTCATCTGGCCAGCTTTATTGTTAATGGGCATTGCCCATCGCGAAATTAGCCGTGCCACTCATACCAACCCTGCCTTATCAGCCCAATCAGGAGAACATCCTCATGCCAAAAATAAGCATTATTATGCCTGTCTACAATGTCGAAGCTTTCGTTGCCGATGCCATACAATCCGTACTCAAACAAAGCTTCACCGATTTCGAATTACTGATTATCGACGATATGTCCCCCGATGGCAGCATCGCCATTTGTGAATCATTTAACGATGCTCGCCTGCGTATTATTCGACATAGCAAAAACTGTGGCCTCGCCGGGGCTCGCAATACCGGCATCCGCCATGCCCAAGGTGAGTACCTGGCGTTTTTGGACTCCGATGACTGCTGGCATCAAGATAAACTAAAGCATCACCTCGCACATCTTACTGCCAAACCTGAAGTTGGTGTTTCTTTCAGCCGTTCGGCCTTTATTAACGAAGACGGCACAGCCAATCAGTGCTATCAAATGCCAAAGCTTAGCCATATCGAGCCTGGCTACTATCTGTGCCGCAATCCCATTGGCAATGGCTCAGCACCAGTGATTCGTCGTCAGGTATTTAAAGATATTCTATTTATGGATCACTCTCAGCACGCACCTCAGGCCTGTTTTTTTGATGAACAACTGCGCCGCTCAGAAGATATTGAGTGCTGGATTCGAATCCTATTAACCACCCACTGGGTCATCGAAGGCATCCCTGAACCCTTGACCTTATACCGCCTCAATGCGGGCGGCCTGTCGGCAAATTTATTAAAACAACTCGAATCCTGGGAGCAAGTCATCGAGAAAACTCGCCGTTATGCCCCAACCTTTGTCGCTCAATGGGAACGTAAGGCAAGAGCCTATCAGTTACGCTACCTCGCCCGCCAAGCCATTCGGTTACACGATGGCGCAATGGCTGCCCGTCTCACCCATCAGGCGCTTAAGACCAATATCCAAATCCTCAGTCAAGAACCGGGGCGCACTATCCTAACATTGAGTGCCGCTTATCTGCTTTGGCTGACCCCCAAACGACTGTACCAAACTTGCGAAAACATAGCCCAGCATGTGATTGGATCCGTTCAGGCCCGGCGTATCAATCAGGACATTAATTCACGTCTGTTTTGATATAGATCTGGCAATTGATATCCAGTCGAATTTAGGGTGCGCCACAGCTCAGGGGGTGGGCTTGGTTTCAAACACCTTCATTTTCAGGGGTGACACGCGTTCAGCGTGGAACGCCCGTATGGCCGGACATTGTACGTAGCCAAGGAAGGCGAAGTACAATGAAAATGCAGAGCGTATAGGGATATATTCACCGCGTGTTTTGAAATAAAACCCAACCCCTGAGCCTTCGCCTCGCGGTGCAATCACAAGTTGATGCCTGGATATCAATGGCCAGAGCTATATATTTTTCACTCTGCTTTGCATTTTGCGAATCAAACTATCATGCTCGTTGCATATCGCAGCGAGCCTGACTTAAAACCCCGAACCATAGGAAATTTAAGATTCAATTTCAATAAGTTATACTAAAAACCCCACTTGGCACAGAGGTCGCAATAACGTTCAGTAACAAAGTAAACCACCCCTCTGGAGTAGCCCAAATATGAAGCCAGAAAGATTTTCTCAGCCATCCCTGGTTAAAAAACCAAAGCGCTCTCTGAGCGTCACACTTCACATACTCACGCTAATCGTATGTACTTTCTTATCACCTGTTTTAATACTACGAGCCATGGCTGCGATACTCACTCATGGCCGTCTATTTGACAGAAGAAAGCTTAATAACCCTCATCATGGACAATTCGAACTGCTGGCCTTTGCCAGCCAATTGCCAGGTCGCCGCCTCGCCCGCTTGATCAATCTGTTACGAGGGGAGCTTAACTGGCTGGGTGCGCGTCCGCAAGACATCAGCCCGATACCTCCTGGGTTGTTTTCTCCCAACAATTTACATTGTCCTCATGGTACGCTTGATCAGCCTCTCCCAACGAACCACTTACCACCTGAACTACGCACTTATCTGTCACTGCTCGGTCACACGGTCTTGAAGAGTTTACTCTGTGCTAAGCGCAATCAACCCACCCCAGACACCGTCACATTATTTGGCGTACCCGTAAGCAATGCCAGCCTGCAAGAAACACTTAATTGGATAATCGACCGAGTGCGTAGTGGAAAAAAAGCCATGGTTCCCTTCGTCAATGCCCACTGTTTCAACGTCGCCTGTAAAAACAGCAGCTATCACAATGTGTTAAAAAACGCCACACGCATCCTACCCGATGGTAGTGGTGTTCGCTTTGCCTTTAACTTCCACAGCTTCAACCTAAAGGCCAACTTGAATGGCACCGACCTATTTCCCCACCTATGTCAACAGGCCGCCAAAGAAAAACTTCCCATATTTTTGTTAGGTGCAGCACCGGGTGTGGCTGAAAGTGTGGCGGATAAAATGACCAAGCGCTTTCCAGAACTTCAGGTCGCGGGCACTCATCACGGTTTCTTCACCGACCATGATGAGCACGATATTATCCATCGCATCAATCACTCCGGTGCCCGCCTGCTACTGGTGGCCATGGGGGTACCACAACAAGAGATCTGGCTAGCACGCAACATCCATCAACTCAACACCATTGTTAACCTAGGCGTCGGCGGGCTATTTGATTTTTATGCGCAACGGGTGAGTCGCGCCCCATTATGGTTGCGAGAACTGGGCATGGAATGGACCTGGCGTTTTATTCAAGAACCAAAACGTATGTGGCAACGCTACATCCTAGGCAATCCAGTATTTTTGTTTCGTGCTTGGCTCGACAGCCGACGCCATAGTGCTCAATACTTGATTCATCGACGTGGTGGTGCCCCGGTTCGTCGTTTGCGCTGGTGGTTGTCAACCCAACTCAATGAGACCGGCAAGCGCTTGCTGGATATTGTTATTTCATCTTTATTATTGCTTGCTTTAAGCGCACTGCTAGCCATCACCGCACTGCTGATAAAAATCGAATCGCCCGGACCTGCATTATTTATGCAATCACGTATCGGTCAACGAGGAACACCTTTCAAGTTCTGGAAATTCCGCTCCATGTATGTCAATGCCGAACAGCGTAAAAGCGAACTTCAAGCACACAACGAAATGGACGGCGGCATATTGTTTAAGATAAAAAAAGATCCTCGAATTACCCGCATAGGATGCTTCATTCGTCGTTACTCCATTGATGAACTTCCTCAGTTATGGAATGTACTTCGTGGCGACATGTCCTTGGTTGGTCCTCGCCCTGCATTGCCGCTTGAGGTTAAACAGTACTCACTTGCTGATCGGCAGCGATTACAAGCAACCCCTGGAATCACCTGTATTTGGCAAGTCTCTGGACGCTCAGACATTCCTTTTCATCGCCAAGTCGATTTGGACGTGGAATATATCCATGATGCCAGCCTAGGCAAAGATATCAAACTATTAATTAAAACGATTCCAGCGGTCATCAGTGGCCGGGGCGCTTATTAAAAATAATTAGAGGAAAAAATTATGCAAGCTATCATCTTCGCAAATCGTATCGGGCACGAATTAGCACCGTTATGTGACAATCGTTGTCCTGCATTACTGCCACTGGCCAATCGCCCACTACTTGAATACACATTAGACGATCTAGCCAAAACTGAAGTTGAAGAAGTGTTTATTGTCATCTCTGCTCACGCCGATCAGATAGAGGCTAATTTTGGCAATGGAGAAATGTGGGGCATGCGCTTTCGCTACCTGCTCTGTCGAGGGGAAGAGTCGCCGGAACTGTTATTACAGCGTTTTTCCTCATTACTCAAAGCACCCTTTGTTGCATTGCGTGGAGATGTATTTCGCAGCCCAGTGTGTAGCCACTTTTTACAAAAAGCAAAAACACACGATACCCCTGCCATCGAAGCCGTCATCGCTGGCAACAGTGCCGCACTTTATCTAGTTAACAATCACCATGAGAAAATACCCGGATTGAGCTGGCCACGTAACAACGAAATACCACTAAAACAGCACATTGAATGCAACGAGAGTCTGTTCTCATCCCTCGATAACCTAGCAGCATTTCATCAAACCTCGTTATCACTGATTAAAGACGGCAAATCATGTCTGATCCCTTCCGGTCGAAAAATCGCAGAAGATATAACTGTCGGACGCTTAAGCAAAGTCACACCCAATAGCAGTGACGGCGGTAAAATACTGGTTGGTAATAAGACCCATATTGATGCATCAGCCAGAATGCAGGGACCATTAATCATCGGGCATCACTGCTTTATCGACAAAAGCACAAGTTTGTCCAACAGCGTCATCCTGCCTGGGACTTATGTCGGTGAAGGATTAGCCGTAGAAAATGCAATTATTAGCGGTCACCATCTGATTAGAGTCGACTTCGCTAGCCACATTCCTGTGGCAGACCCGTTACTGTTGAGTAACATAGAAAATGAAGTCAACGCCTTGTTATCCCCCTTACCGGAGCGCCTACTTGGGATTTTCCTGCTGTTAATCTCACTGCCGCTATGGCCTATTGCGCTCGCACTCACACTGTTAAAAAATTCACATCAACCCATGCATCGAGAACCTATTATCAGCAACCGCACCAATCTTTGTGGAGAACCTCGACAGGTTGTTGGTTGGCAATTTAACACCTCCATTCCCTTGTTTCGCAAACTACCTATGTTATGGCTGGTAAGTCGAGGCGACTTGCGTTTGTTTGGCTGTGAACCCTTATCTGCCGCAACACAAACAAACTCCCCTTGCTGGGATTCTCGCCACGATGTCAATGCTGCCGGTTTATTAGGGCCTGCACAATTGGATCTTCCCAGAAATTCCCCGGAAGAAGAGATACGCCTAAACGAGATCACTTTCATTCAAGAAAAAGGGCTATTCACTCTTGGCTTGCGCTTACTCAAGGCCATCACATTATTATTTACCGCCCGCGCCTGGCAACCCATGAGCCACTAGATCAAGGAGTCATTAACATGACAATTTCAAGCCATTCCCTCACCCTCGTATCTACCCCAAGCGCGGTAGCGCATCATCCGTTAATGGGTACGGCCTTAAAAACCTTATTGCTACGGGGGCTTGGCCCATTAAGTGCTTTTTTGCTCACCTTGCTACTGGCCCGCACCCTCGGCGCTGCCGCCATCGGCGCCTTTTATCTAACGATCACGGTGTTGGCCTTTTGTATCATCTTAGCCAAATTCGGTCTCGACACCGCCTTGCAGCGTTTTGTCGGCAGTGCGGCCGAGCAAGGGGATTGGAACAAAGTCATACTCATCTATCGGCAAGCACGCCGCACCAGTTTGTTACTCAGCACACTTTTGACCGCCCTATTTATTACCCTTTCAGTGACCGTGGGAGATCAACTTCTCAACGAATCCTATCGCGAACTCATGCTAATGGCCGGCTTATCATTGATCCCTTTTGCCTGGTTTGGCATTCAGTCGGCGATGCTCAAAGCCATTGGTCAAGCGGCTTGGGGAGGTTTTTTCGAAATGGCCGCATTACCCATTTTCACCATTGTATTAATTAGCGTAAGCCAAATTTTCACACCTCTGAGTCTATTTTCTTTAGCCACCTGTTATCTCGGTGCAACGATACTCACCGCCTTGCTGGCCACCTGGTTACTACATCAACACTTACCAAATAGTCGATCCGAAACTGCTATTTCATCGCCTCGTTTATTTGCTGTCTGCCTGCCACTCACTATGGTCGAGTTGCTCAATTATGCCATGTTGTGGATGCCATTACTGTTACTTGGTCTACTCGTCAGTGAGTCGGCTGCGGGTATTTACAATGTCTCCCATCGCCTAGCCACCCAACTCGGTTTATTGCTATTGGTATTTTCCTCGATTACCGCCCCCCGTTTTGCGACCTATCACCAGAGTCGAGACAATTTACAACTGGCACAGCTTGCCGGTCGCAGCACAAGGATCATGTGTATGCTCGGGCTTATCCCGGCAACAATACTGCTACTCGGTGCGGAACCTATACTGGGTCTTTTCGGCGAGGAATTCATCCATGCTAAAAATATATTACAGATCTTGGTGATTGGTCAGTGGGTCAATCTTATGACTGGACCGACCGGAAATTTGTTAGCCATGACGGGCAACGAACGCACGCTGCGTAATGTTTTGATTATATCCCTGCTGTTGATGCTGATACTGGCAGGCACGCTCATCCCTCTCTTTGGCGCACTCGGCGCGGCCTGGGCAACAACCACACCCATAATTTTCCATAAGCTTGTCTGTAGCTTGCTGGTCAAACAGCGACTAGGATTACCATTTATTTTGTTACTCGCCACTGGGCGAGACAGGAGAGCATCATGAACTATCGTCCGGTCTTTATTGCTGGCTGTGATCGCAGTGGCACGACATTATTGGGGGACTTGCTGGGTAGTAGTCACTGGACAATCACTACCCCTGAATCACAGTTCGTGCACGAGTTACTACTACACTTACAACTCTCAAGCTTCGAGACACCTCGCGCCGCGACTCACTGGTTATTAAATCATTTCCGTTATGCCGCCTGGGATCTGCGATTAAATGCCGATGAACTGGAAAACCTACTGCAATTGGATAACCCTCGCGCCACCATTGAAGCAATTGTCCATCAGTATGTAAAACAGACTCACCCTGAAAAAGTGAATGCAGATGTTTGGATAGATCACACTCCGGACAATTTTAAATATTACTCGCAGTTGAAATCAATTTTTCCAGAAGCCCGCTTTATCCATATTGTTCGTGACGGTCGGGCGGTGTGCGCATCAATAAGACCTTTGGAATGGGGTCCCAACAACGCCTACACCGCCTCGCGTCACTGGGCTGAACGTCTCCAACAAGCACTGATCGTAGAAAGTGCTGAAGCAGACAACTGTTATCGCGTACGTTATGAAGATCTAATCACCCATCCGGAAAAAACGCTTCGTCAGTTATGTGAATTCATTGAATTCCCGTTTGACAAGGCGATGATCAATGGCGGTGGACTGGCTGTACCTGAGTTTACTCGCACGCAACACAATCTGGTTGGACAAGCGCCTAAAGCCGAAAAATCCAACCAATGGCGAAAAAAAATGAGCCAGCAGGATCTTCGTGACTTTGAGAGTTATCCTTTATCACATCTATTATTAGAAAAAATGGGATATCAAAATGAATTTTCCCACCCCCCTAAATTGACGACCTTACACACCCTTAACTGTTATTGCCACGAATTTATATTTTATTTAATTAATCGGCTACGTCACCGTCGCATGGAACAAAGTGTTGTCACTCACTTAGGAATGGGCATGGAATAAGTTCCCTGTTTGGGGCTCAGATTTGGTTTGTATTTGTTCGTTCTGATTGAAAAAAAGCTCAGCTCTAGCTGGGCTAAAGTGAGTATTTTTTGATTGAAGAACGGGCAAAGACAGGCCGAAGATGAGATGCCAAACAGGGAAATTATTTCGTGCCCATTCCTCAAGGTACACAACCAACCAACAACCTAAAATCTCATGGTAAACAGACAATGATGACTCACACACAACCTCAGACGATGATCGGCATGCTGGTAGTCGATAATGATATTTCGGTATTCGAAAAAATCAAATCACTACTACCAGAAAATGATTCGATTTATCATGCCTCCAACAGCAAACAGGCCTATCCACTATTGAAACAAATTGAAATAGGCATCCTGGTTTGCAATGAATATCTGGGGGATGAAAATGGTTTGCAATTCATGGGGCGCATCAACAAAGAATTCCCATTGTTACAACCCATATTAATGAGCGAAGGTATCGACGAAGACTTGCTTGATATTGCCATCAATGAAGTCGGTGTACTCAAATACTTAAAGAAACCCTTAAACTTAACACAGGTCAGTAAAGCCCTAACAAGCGCCAATCAACATTACCTGAAAGCGGTGGAAACTGAAGCCTTGAAAGAAAGCTACAGCAATGCTCTCGAAACAATGAATAGCCTACCCTATATGGCTCGGCGCGCACGTCAAACTACCCGCATATTGCTACACAATAGCAGTGAGTTAACTGCCGCTGCAGGCATTAGTGTCGCAATCATCTTAGGAATATTTTTTGTATTGGGTACACTCTTTTTTATGCTGCTTTATATTATGAAAAGCCTGTTTGGCATTAACCTATTTTCCGACTCGCATCTCAGCGATATATTAGGAATGAGCATGTGATAACTCTTAACATTATTAAATATTAAGCTAGACTATTTCCCAGCATCAGTGAATGTCTCACGAATTTTAACAAACGCTATCTCACAATGAAGAAAAGCATCAACAATGCTAGGATCAAAGTGCTTACCCTTACCTTCCAGGATAATATTTTTTGCTTTGTCATGACTAAATGCGGGCTTGTAAACTCGCTTACTGATGAGCGCATCATAAACATCAGCCAGTGCCATCAAACGTCCAGACAAAGGGATTGCCTCTCCCTTTAACCCCATTGGATAACCAGTGCCATCCCATTTTTCATGATGCGAAATGGCAATTTCCCGTGCATAATTCAAGAAAGAATTTTCACCTAATAATTTTTCAGTAGCATAAAGTGCATCTCCACCGATTTGCGCATGCGTTTTCATAATTTCAAACTCTTCATCAGTGAGTTTGCCGGGTTTTAATAGAATTCGATCAGGAATGCCAACCTTACCAATATCATGCAATGGCGCAGATTTATACATCAAATCAATATTCTCTACGGTTAGCTCCTCGTTAAGTCTACCCGTTTTCACAAGTGTTTCTGCAAGCACTTTCACATAATGTTGCGTTCTAAGAATATGAGCACCGGTTTCATTATCTCTAGTCTCCGCAAGCGTTGCAAGACCATAGATAGTCGCATCTCGTGCTTGATTCAGTTCAGATGTTATCGCACGCAAACCAAGAATCATATTATTGGTATAGTGTGCCATTTCACCAAATTCATCATTCGTGAAAATCGGTAACAATTTATCAAAATTGCCTTGCATTGCTGATTTTAATATTTCTTTTTCACTATTAAGAAAAGATCCTAAATTTTTTGAATAGGTATGAATAATATAGAGAATATAAAGCAATAATGTAACAGCGATAAAAACGATTTCAGCAAGCACCGCTTGCTTTGCCTCAAACAGTGATACATCGGATCCTAACTGAGCAATCCAATCTAAATCCTTATTCAGCACTAATAGCAGTACAGCCATGGTTCCGAAAATTAACAATGACACAAAAAAAGTCAATTTTTGAGAAATGGGGAAATAATTTTCTTCCAAAGGGATTTGTTGCTTGCTAACTTTAGAGGAATCTATCAACCGCTTTTCCCAGGCAAGAGAAAAGATAATTGCAGAAAAAAACCCTAAAACAAGCAATCCTAACATCAACTTTAAACCACTTCCGATAGGAAAACTGTAAACAAGGGTATTATAAAAGGTAAGCACTAAAGAAGTGAAAAGAAATAAACTCAACTCCAATATAAATAAATATCTAGACACTTTAGCAATTGAAAATTGAGATAAATATTTATGGTATAGAGTGCGCTTAATGATAAACTGAAGTGCTATCATACCAAACAGTGATGCGGCAAACTGATAAATCGACAAGCTTTCAATAAAAGGACAGACTTGAATGCCATAAAAACAAATCAAAACAACGATAATAAGATACTGTATCGCGACTTGTCTTTCATAAGCTTTATCAAAGCGAGTATTTTCGTTAAAATCATCGCTAGTAATGATTGGCATTAAATTTGTGTCAAGTGTATTCATCATTCATCTATCGACAAGATTATGAATACACTTGAACTTGGACAACAAATAGCTGTTATTATTAATCTGTTGTTGCCAAGGAATTCATTAATAAGGAAATCGCCTATCACAGGGATCAACTTCACTAAAATCGCTATACTTGCCAGAAGCTTCAACGCACCAGATCAAATATCGATCAATTTAAATCCAGGAAATAATATGAGTGATTTACCAAATTGCCTGAAGTGTGGCTCAGAATACACTTATGAAGATAGAAATATGTATATTTGCCCAGAGTGTGCGCACGAATGGGCAAAAAATACCATAATCGAAAGCACGGATAATAAACCTACGGTCAATGACGCCCACGGCAATGCGCTTAAAGACGGTGATACTGTTTCAATAATCAAAGATCTAAAGGTCAAAGGATCATCATCGGTAATCAAAGTGGGTACTAAAGTTAAAAACATTCGTCTTGTCGAAGGCGATCATGATATTGATTGCAAAATTGATGGTATTGGTGCAATGAAATTGAAATCGGAGTTTGTTAAGAAGGTGTAGATAGCGCAACTCACTAAGGAATGGGCTACGCAGGAAAATACCACGTACCCATTCCTTAGCCTTAGCGTAACATGACAAAACCGCTGACAACATACTTCGGTGTTGAACTTAATTTGATGGCATTGATGCTGACACTATAATCAATTTCGGCTACTTTATAAACGCTCGATTCCCCAATCCCAACCCCGGTTAAACGTCAGCATTTTTCTCTACATAAAATGGTTTTTTACAGGTTAAACAATAATACTTTTTCTTGCTCGAAATCAGTTTTATTAAAAATGGACGACGCATACGACGCACATTATAAGTATGACATTCCGGACAACAAACATAGGCAGAAAAAAACATAGCTTTGTCCTTTAACCCACATTTCGCACTCAGACATACGATCTCGCTTGATCCTTGCTCCCACAATAATATTTCTTCTCTCAGCAATACAACCAGTATGCACTCAGCTAGAAAAACCCTTATGAAATCAATTCTCCTCGCGATTTTCACATACGCAGATGTAAAATGCAGGCTTTAATTAATCGTTTATTTGTATCGCGCCCTTTACTGCTCAACAACCCAACCATCTAAACGGCTGTTTTGAAAATATCTCAGATGGCACTATACGATGTTAAAAATGGGTTCAAACAGACACATTGACTGTATAAAGACTGTACTTTTTTATTTTTCTAATTATTGAACACGAATAAGCACATTATATTTTTTATGGAAAGCAGCCTTAAAATCACTGCTTTATGATCTTGCTAAATATTAAAGCAAATAGAAACTAAATACAAAGTGATTTATTCCACGGCAAATGGACATTGCGCTACCTAGTATATTTAGCTTGCTAACAAATCATCTAAAAAAACCGACTACATCAACGGAAAAAATCGTAGCTACATAGTGATTTCCCTTAGTGATCGTTCAGAGTTTCGTCTATTTTTGTACTGCTTACTTGAATAAAAGTGTAGGAATAATTGACATGCATCAAGCTATTATCTCACACAAAAAAAGAGGCCACTCTCTCCATTAGAATGACTCTTCACACGGCATTAGCTTATGTACAAATTTCGCCCGGAAAAAAACGCATAACAGAAAGTGCAAAAAAAGGTAGCAGCCACCACCAAATAAGATAAGGCAAGCAATCCACTTTTACGCTTGCTTCTCTCAATAAGATATTTTTCTTGCCGGCCAGCATCACTACCAAATATAATAGTGTGCTAAGATTATGCTGTTGAATGTTACAATTTATTTTCTTAGAAACATCAATGTGCTTATGTTGACGGAAATTTCTACGGGACTATGGACTCAGGTTGAACCCTTGTCGATGATTGGTATTCAATTTGGAAATCGCACCACGGTTATCGCTTCAGGAGGAAAATCAATGATGCAAGATGCTTTTAAAGTTTATCTCCAGAAGAATCACACACCATGATTAATTATCACACTCACGTCAAGTCTATACGAAAATCCAATTTTTGTGGATACCTTCTACAACTCACAGTGAAACCGCCGCTCTAAACAAAACAATTTATTTTTTTTATTCAGAGCATTCTTGTGACTTTTTGGATAAACCTCTCACTATAAAAACCGTCGATACAATTAACAACAGAGCGCCCAGAGTAAGAATCGCTTCAACGATCAGCTCGTTAAATGGCGTAGAGGAAAAACCAGCGGCTGCAATCGGTAGCGACTCTCCAGCCCCCAATATCGCAGACAAGGTTATGGCAAACCAAACCAGATACATACCCGCTATGCTGGCATAACAAGTGATGTTGAGATACTTATCCCCAAGGATAATAAACCGCCAAATTACACCAAAAACAATAAGTACCATGCCACCTTGAACAGCCGCAAGGTGGGCAGATAACCCCATACGTGGAATCGTAAAATAGGGTATCGCCAAACCTTGAAGTATTCCCGCCAAAAACAAACAAATACCCCAAAAAATCAGCCTTTTTCCAGAGGATGATAATTCTGTCTTCATACAATTTCTCCAGTAAAAAAACAGATATTGACCAATATAGGTGATATTATCAATTACCTCACAGGTAATGAACATAGTAAGGAAAGAAACAATGAACCCGTTTGGTGATCAGTTACGCTTTTGGCGAAAATCAAAAGGATTTAGTCAATTGAATTTAGCGATCGAAGCTAACGTAAGCAGTAAACACATAAGTTTCATTGAGACTGGGCGCAACAAACCGAGCCGAGAAATGGTTTTATTGTTGTCGAGTACCCTGGATTTACCCTTGCGAAATCGCAACGATTTGCTCTTATCAGCAGGTTTCTCTGAAAGTTACAGCCGCATGCCAATCCATCAAAAAGAAATGCAAAGCATTCAAAAAGCGCTGGAACTCATCCTTGCAAAGCATGAACCCTATCCCGCCATTGTGCTAGATTGGGATTGGAATGTCTTGATGGGAAACAATGCCTACCACAACTTGCTGGCTTGGGTTGCTTCACTGCGCCCTGATTTTTATCGCTCATCAAATATCGTCGAGTTAATATTTGACCCGAAAGGTTTGAAACCTTTTATAAGCAACTGGGAAGAAGTTGCAAGCGTTACCATTCAGCGACTACACCGTGAAAAAATGGAAAATAAAAACAGGCATGAGAATTTACTGAAGCGCTTGTTTTCCTATCCGGACACGCCATCACATTGGCAGAAGCTAGACTTTGAACAAAACCCGGAACCTATGATTCACGTGGAATTCAAGATAGAAGATACCTGCTTGAGGTTGTTCACGACATTATCGTCTTTTGGCACACCCATCGACATCACCGCAGAAGAAATAGTGATTGAACAATATTTCCCTGCCGATGAGATAACAAAACGATTTTTTGAGAAAAAGTAAAACATCCGATTTTGATAACACTCAAAAGTAATATTGCACCGTGTAATATTTTGTTACAAACCTAAATCGAGATGCAAGATATACATATTATACAACGCTTATCATTTTGTGATTCCATTCTCAGCGATTCAGGGTTGTGCTGACCCAACTAAATCGCCATAAGATTAAGATAGATCACCTCAACTCTGCTCGTGTTCAATGCCATATTTCTTAATTAACCGATATAAAGTAGTACGCTCAACACCCAGTTGCTGGGCAGCTAATCGGCGTACCCCGTTGACATTGGTCAGTACTTGATTGATGTAGTCTTTCGCCGTTTGATCTAAGTGTTGTTGCAGCGTTGACATGGATTGATCGTTCATCGGTTGTACTATGTTATCAGGACTCATCGACAGACTCACGCCTAAGTCGGACAATTCAACCTGATCTCCTCTGGCTAATACCGCACCGCGTTCTACCGTGTTCTCTAACTCACGGACATTACCCGGCCAAGTATGGCTTTGCAGGTATTGCGCAACTTCGTCACTAAAGTCCACCAAACCACGATTTTGTTCTTCATTAACGCGATGTAAAAACATCGTTGCCAACGGCATAATATCCGCTTGACGGGTTCTTAGCGGTGGCAACTCGATAGGAATGACATTTAACCGGTAATAGAGGTCTTCACGAAAATGATGATTAGCAACCGCTTGTTGCAGATTTCGATTGGTGGCAACAATTAAACGAAAATCGATATCAATGGTGATATTGGCACCGACACGTTGAATTTGCCGCTCTTGAATCACTCGTAATAATTTCGCTTGAAAATCCTGACTGATTTCGCCAATTTCATCAAGGAACAAGCTACCACCGCCAGCTCGCTCAAATACCCCTTTTTTTAAACTATTGGCACCGGTGAACGCACCTTTTTCATGGCCAAATAGTTCAGACTCCAAGACCCCTTCGGCAAATGCTTTACAGTTAACGGCAATAAAAGGCTTGGCCACACGTTCACTATAATAATGAATGGCACGCGCAATGACTTCTTTACCAGTACCACTTTCACCGTGAATCAACACCGTACTCTTGCTCATGGCGGCACGGCGCACTCGATCGATCACATCAATCATCACATCACTATGGGCAACCAGGTTATCCAGATCATAACGTTCTAACAAAGCCACTCGCATGATTCTATTTTGGCGACGCAGCATCGTCGTCTCTAACGCTAAGGATATCACTTGCCGGCAGCGATCATTATCAATGGGCTTTTGTAAATAATCAAACGCCCCTTGTTTGAGCGCATCAATCGCCGTAGCAACGGTGGCATAAGCCGTCAACAAAATCACCGGCGTATCGGGTTGCAAGGTTTTAACGGATTTCAATACCGCCAAACCATCGTATTTTGGCATTTTTAAATCCGTGATCACACAATCATACACTGCGGTTTGTGCAAGGCTTAAAAATTTCTCACTGTCGGTGAATACATCAACAGCATAATCTCGCCGCAATACCATCGCCAAGATCTCAGCCATGCGGGGCTGATCATCGATTACTGCAATTTTACATTGCATTGTCATCTCCTAAAAACCGTTGAGTGCTATCGAGAGGTATCGTAACGGCAAAACAAGCCCCTTTGCCAGCGGCCCCGGCACCATCGTGCTCAATATAAGTTATCTGGCCACCGTGTCCTTTAATAATCCTTTCTGCCATCACCAACCCCAGTCCAGTGCCCAAGGCTTTAGTGGTAAAAAATGGCTCATACAGATTATCAATCATTTCTTTAGCAATTCCTGGCCCATCATCACGAATATAAATAATGATGTGAGGTGGTTTGATCACCGCATGTACCGTTACCCTGCCCTGTTTGCCTGTGGCTTCCGTGGCATTTTTAACTAAGGAAAATAATGATTGGGTCAACAAACCCAAATCTCCTTCAAACGGAGTTGACTCGCCCAGCATGTTAAGCTGAATGTTATCTTGCGACATGCTGGGCTCATGCATAATTAAATCACCCAGATAGCTTTGAATATCCTCAAACTGAATCACATCAAACTTCGCTGACAAAGGTTTGGAAAAATCCAATAATTGCGTAATAAAATGATCTAATCGAAGAATTTCTTTTTGAATAAAATCACTGGCTTTTTTGGCATTGTCACTCAGGTGTTCATCTTCTTCAGCAATTAACCCGGCCGCACTACGAATGACTCCCAAGGGGTTTCTTACCTCATGTGCGACCCCAGCAGACAATCGACCAATCGAGGCCAATTTTTCATACTGTAGCGTTTTTTCTTGCGAAGTTTCTAAAGCTTGGAGTTGTCGTTGAATGATTTCGGTTTGCAAGGTGAGATTTTTTTTCGCTTCATAGAGCTTACCCGCTACATAACCCAAAATAGCAAATGTCGATGTCAAAAAGGGACCGGCAATCCACAAGGCAGACTCACCATTAATGGTGAATTCCACACTAAATAAGCCAAGCATTATGAAATCACTTAACGCGACCAAAACACCAATGGCTAATCCGCGCAGTGCATATTTTGGTTGTTTGGGCTGAGTTAACATATTGTTCGCACTCTTCAATAATAACCAATACTCGCTTAACCGGAGTCTGATGGTATTTCTATACGATAACATGCAAAGGTTGCAGTGTTGCAACATGCCATATTGCAACACTGCAACACTGCAACACTGCAACCTTTGCATTCAACTACCTCTTATTCCTCATCCGTTATTTCGATAATTCACTCTAATTACAAGGATTAACCAGCATTATTATAGCACCAAATGACAGTGGTATATCACTTGCTATAGGCTAAATGACATTTAAAATTTAGGAGACAATCATGACCAAAGCACGCGCCTTAATCTTAGCAGTATTGATTCCATTTATTGTTTTCACCGATATTGCAGTGTTCAGTATTAACTCGTTGAGTGAGCTGTGGGCAGCACTAACCAACCATCTTATGGTGGTACAAATTATTATCGATTTTCTCATTGTTTTCACTCTCAGCAGTATTTGGCTATGGCATGATGCTCGCCAACGAGGTGCCAATCCGATTTTTTATTTAACGTTAATGCTAGTAACGGGCTCTATTGGTTTATTGATCTATTTGTATATTCATGTATTCAAAAAAACAAGCGCCGAAAATAAACCCGATATATACCGTCCTGCCATTCCATAACGACTTCATAATTAAAGATCAAATCACTCACCGATAAAATAACGAAAGAGCCAACACCATGATGAAAAATATAAGCATCAGCCGAGTCATTAACGCCTCAAAATCTGCCACGTGGGAAATCATCTCAGACGTAGCGGGCTATGCTAAATATGCACCCAACATAGACCACTTAAAAATTTTATCTGGACAAGGAAAAGGGATGATCCGTGAATGCTCGAATAAAGATGGTCACTGGCGAGAAATTTGTACGGCCTGGCAACTGGAGGACTACTATGACTTCGAGATTAATACCCAGGAAAAAGATTATCCCTATCCTTTCAAGATGCTAACCGGCCATTAGGAAGTGAAACCCAAAGGTGATAACGAAACGCTCATAGCAATGAGCTTCAATTATGAATTTAAAAATAAATTTATTGGATTTATTCTGAATCCCATTATGCGAAGACAATTCACTAAAGTCTGTGAAAAACTACTAGACAATTGGGAAACAGAGGTGATCAAGTCGACCCAGGGAAGTGCAGCAACGGCTTGATAGCACTCTTCCTGCTCAATACGGAGTTCATACATGCATATGCAAATTAAAGCTCAAATTACGATCAATACTAATGCTGAAAAAGTGTGGCGGATACTCGCTCATGAATTTGAACACATTGACCAATGGGCGGCCATCATCAACCAATCCAGCGCCATCACCAACATCCCGGCACCTAAAGAAGCCAAAATTAGTGGCCGAATTTGTTTAGCACAAGGGTTTGGGGAGGTACAAGAAATATTCACTCACTACGATGAACAAGCCATGCGTTTTACTTACCAAGCAACTAAAGGGCTCCCATCATTTTTCACCCATGTGGAAAACAACTGGACGGTACATGCCCTAGGACCCAATCAATCAATGGCAGAATCACGCGCTGAAATGGACTTAAAATTTTTCCCTGGCCTATTCATCGCCCCCATTTTCAAGCTGATCATGAGTCGAGCTGGCAACAAATTTACCGAGGAGCTAAAATACTATGTTGAAAATGACCAAGCTCACCCACGTAAACTAAAGACTCTGCAAAAACAAACACAGAAAACGTCCACTCCATTGTCATAAGAAATAGGCTACGTGATAAGATCTTTTACTTTTACGTAGCCCATTCCTAAACCATAACCTCATCCATTTCGATGATTTCTTTTTCTTGTTTGCCAGCCGCAATCCATTGTTGCATGTTTGGGTGCTGAATAACACATTCTACATAAGCTTTTTCCATAGCATTCAGCGGAACATCGTAACCATCGAAACGAAGGACCACAGGGGCAAACATGGCGTCAGCAATACTATATTCACCAAATAACCAATCACCACCAGAACCATATTCTGTCTTACATTTATGCCAAATATCCTTAATGCGCTGAATATCGTTTTGAACGCCAGCGGACAATTTAAAATTGTGGAATTTCTTGCGGCAATTCATGGGTAATTCATTTCTTAGATCGCTAAAACTGGAATGCATTTCGGCACTCACCGATCTAGCTAAGGCTCGGGCACCTTTTTCAGCGGGCCAGCCTTTACCGGCTAAATAATTTTCAGACAGATATTCTAAAATAGCTAACGTATCCCAGACCTGCAAACCATCATCCACTAAGATGGGAACCTTATCATTAGAAAAATAAGGAGCCAACTGCTCATCGGTAGTCTCGGTAAACAAGGCAACCCATTTTTCTGTAAATTCCAGCTGGAAATGTTTCATGAAGATCCATGGCCTTAATGACCAAGACGAATAATTTTTATTTCCGATGACCAGTGTTAGATTAGACATATCATGATTCCTTAACGAACAACAAATGTATCCAGTTGGCGTGCGGTTTAATCAATGGTTTTTGCAAATTATTTATGTAACAAGCCAACTTGGTTAAAATCTTTTGTGGTAGGTTACGGGTGGGAGGCATGTGCAGTTTAGCATAACAATAAAGACAAGGTTCATCTTGCTCATAAGTCCCGTAGGGATTACCGGCTAGATCCATTAACCAGCATGACAGCGCATTGGTCGCATCATCGTTGACTCCGACAAAAGAAGTTTTTGTTACGGTCATACCGCTAAATAATTGTTGTAAGCGGTTTGTATCAAAACGATTTGCATGCCCCCATGGGGGATTTTTCCGACCACAACTAATGCAAGTGGTGCGTCCAATACGAATATCTTGTTGATACGGCACCCCAATAATTACGGATTGCCTGGCGACCCGAATTAGTTCCGCGCAAGCTTTTTGCAAACCCGGTGCAGGGATATGTTCCAACACTTCCGCGCAAAAAACCACATCAAAAGTATTATCGGCAAAATCAAAGCAAGTGACATCCCCCGCAACGCAACGAATTTTTTGGTGATCAATCGATGGCTCGGTTAAATCCAAGGCGGTTACTGAGTCAAAAAATTCTGCCAAACGGATCGAGAGATAACCATCTCTTGCACCGACATCTAATACTGAATTTCCCGATTCAGGAACGAGCTGCATCAAATCATTAATGCGCATCTGCTCGATTTGCCGATGTCGGCTCTCTGCTAAACCCACAGCTAACGCCCTATTTTAGGAATGGGCGACGCAATAACTTCCCGGTTTCGCATCCCATCTTCAGCCCGTCTTGGCCCGTTCTTCAATCACAAAAGCTCGAAATAGAACCACTATTCCTGCACTTTTGTTCAATCAGAACAAACCAATACGAACTAAATCTGGGCGCCAAACCAGGAATTTACTACGTCGCCCATCCCTTAGTTATCGTTCAAGCAGTATGCTTGCTTTTCGGAAAAAACACAAAGGGAATGGCCAAAGGGCCGAACAATGCCCCCATCACACCCCAAAATACCGGGTTTTTACCTCGATTCTTCGCTACCACATGACAAATAACAACACTCAACATCATTATCACAATGGCTAAAGCAAAATACATGTGGCTATCTCAAACAGCTTTAAACATTGCTCGTCCACGGGGTCGCTGTCTCATCACGAATCATGTCTTCCAGGGCATATTTTGGGCAAACATACTCATGCAAAAAACTGATCAATGATTGGGCAACACCGCGCAAAGCTTTTTCGCTGGCAGCATCAGTACATTGATCCTTCTCATCAAATATTTGCTGTACACCGGCAATGGATACCGCCCCTGGAATCACAATCGCACCGGTATGAGAACAAACCCCTTTCAATTGTTCAAGGGTTTTGATAGCGCCAATACGTCCCGCAGCAACTCCCACCAAAGCCACTGGTTTGCCCGACAACGCCGAAGGAAAACCCATATTCTCAATAATCAGTTTTGTCATGGCCGCAAACGTACCATGGTATTCCGGGCTAGCAATAATTACCCCCGATGCATTTTTTACCGCATTGATTAATCGCTCGCTATCGTCACTCGCTGCTCCGCCAGGAAATGGCAAGCTCAATTCTCTCGCATCAAACACGCTAGGCTCAATGCCATTCTTGCGAAATTCATCATTGACAACATTCAAAGCCTTAAAAGTAAAGTTATTTGGCCGGCTGGTACCGGAAATGGTGACAATGTTTTGCATCAATTATTCTCCTAGAGCAATAAATAATAGGGAATATCCTATAATCGTTTTTTAACCGCCAACAGCTCAATACACAATCAATTCACCAGAAAACTATGCGGATTTTGCCTAATATTTCAACATCATTGCAGAAAAGAAAAGCCAAGCGCGATTCCATGCCGGCATAATACTTGACTGTTTTTTTATTGTGTTTGCTGCGAAAACCAAGTTAACATGGGTAACAGCACAACAAACGCGCACCAATGAACACAGCGTACTCATGCCGCACCAAAATCGGTATTATACTTCATATCAAAAGAGAGGTCATAACATGGATTGGTATAGTGAGATATTTGTTTATTCAATGTTATTAGTTACATTTCTTGGGATGATCGTTGCTATCTGCGCCTATCCCCCCGTAAAACACAACCCTCAACAAACTCGCTTAGCCCCTATCAAGCTACCCACTCATACAAAACGCAGACATAGATAGCAATCAATGCAGAAACCATTAACTAAGGAATGGGCTACGTAATAACTTCCCCATTCCTAACTCACCAATAACCACCGATTAATTTACAAGTCACTTCATATCCATAACTTATCGCTCATTATCATGTGCGCAGCAAAATCGGCGCTTTTTACTTCCTGCACTGACAAAACCTCCTAACCAACATTTATTTGGATTGTAACCGACATTGGGTAGCCTAGCGTTTGAAAATCGCGAAGAAAATTGATTTCACAAGGATTTTCCTGAAGAAGGTAATACTGGCTGTATCGCCGACTGAAGAAAAATTTTTGTGGGATCAAGGATCAAGCGAGATCAAATGATAAGCTGCCCAATGTCGGTTTAAGCTCCATTAATATTACTTCTCATGTACAATTAAAATAAACCTTCATAGGGAGTTCTCATGAAACCAGATTTTCGCCCTCGCACTATCATTGTTATTTCGTTCCTTTTGGCTTGTTGCTTTTTCAGCACTTTGACACAAGCTTGTGGTGGTTTTTTTTGTCAATTCGCCCCCATCGACCAAGCAGGAGAACAAATTGTTTTTAAACAAGAGGGGGATTCGGTAACCGCTTTAGTATTGATTCAATACCAAGGTGAAGCGAAAGATTTTTCATGGGTATTACCCGTGCCGGGTATTCCTGAATTAAAAGTCGGCAGCGAATTAATTTTTTCACCTTTAGAATTGGCAACTCGGCCTCAATTTGAGCTTAAACGCACCGGTGAGGCTTGTCCCTCTCAGAGCGATTTTACCAGCGATGCACCGGCTGAATCCAATACCGATCAATCCGACGACAAAAGCGGTGTCACTATTTTACAAACCGTTTCTGTCGGCCCTTTTGATGCGCAAATCATTACCAGTGATGATGCCAATGCCTTAGCCAACTGGTTACAAAAAAATAATTTTGATCTCACCGATCGAGGGCAAACATTAATCAAACCCTATGTGGACGAAGGAATGAATTTTGTCACCTTAAAATTGAGCCAAAACCAAGGCGTCGGTGACATTCAACCACTACTCATGAAATATACCAGCGCAACACCGATGATCCCCATTCGTCTCACCGCCGTCGCTGCACAACCTAATATGGGGATTATTGTTTGGTTATTAGGTTCTGCACGTGCAATACCTGTCAACTATCTGCACGTAACACCCAACTATACTCGGCTTAACTGGTATGCAGGTAACCTCAGTGCCTATTCCAGTTATCAAACACTCATCACTGCCGCTATGGATGAAGCAGGCGGTCAAGGGTTTGCTACCGATTATGCAGGAACCGACCTTGATTACCTGAGTCAACTCCCTACCGCTAAGCAATTAACCGATACCTTAAGCGATCTCGCTTCCATTTCCAGCCCCGCCCTATTTTTAGCCTCGTTATTTAACGAAGCCAACTTTCCTTCTGGCAAACGACTGGAAAGCTTTCTGCGAAATTTACCGACAGATAATAGCTCACCGGCCAGTGTTTATGGCTCCTCTATCAACCTGGATGCACAATATAGCCTAGAAAATCTGGAATCAGCTCGCACCCAAATCGTCACTGAACTTGAAGACAAAGTGATTACCCCATTAACAGACAGCTTGGCAATGTTTGATAAAAATCTCTATCTGTCTCGGCTTTACACAACCCTCTCCCCGGAAGAAATGACCCTGGATCCAGTTTTTGATTTCAATCAAGAATTAACAGAACAAGCTTTGGTACGCCAAGCCACGTTGCAGAGCCAGTGTCTCAACAACGAATCTTTCTGGACATTAACTTTAGGTCCAGGCACGGGCCGTGAAGGTGATGTAGTCATTGAGGCCGTCAGCGAACCACCGGTTTTTGGTTTACCAGGCATTGATCAATTAGCTGTTTGGCGCTCTGAAAAAATGAAAAATAGCGGATCACCTGAGATAGTAACAGAAAATCAATTTGCTTCTTTTGAAATTGGCAACGTTGCCGAATTTCGGCAACTGGCAAACAACGATGATGATTCTTCTAAAGGATTATTCGGGGCGGCTTTAAGTAGCCTCAGCTTAGGCCTATTGTTACTCATGTGGATAAGGCGTAACAAACGTTGATAGACTCATAGAATTGGGCCATTGCGGCCCAATTCACGAACAAATAGCTACTTAATTCCCAAAGACTGGTTTAATTTGCTATTGGCCAAACAACTCATCAGCTGGCCATCCATTTCCCAACCACAAGCCCCATCGGCTTGCACGGAACACGTCGCGGTTTTATAACACGCATACTCTGGGCGCCACTCGCAGGTGCTCATCATATCCTCGTCCCCACAAATTTGCCCTGAGCAACCCGTTGCCCGACAATAGCTCAGCTTTTCACCTTCTACTTTGAGATAAAACTGTTCAGCAACTATCCCCTGAGCCGAGCCAGCCGGTCCGGTAATCTCAAAAAAATGTCCAGCGATAGGCAAACCATCATCACTAAAAATCGCCTCTTCGGCAAGCATTCGTTGTTCGTCGGTGGCAGCGACTTCGTCGAGATCGTAGCCAGCCAAGCTTTTAACTTTGCTTCTATTGAGTATCTCACCATCAAAGCTGAGACAAGGTGCAGCAATACAAGTAATGCCATTGTTGATGAGATTAACAAACACGCCATGAGGAGCTTGCTCTGTGGCACTGATCCAGGCATTGTTCACCACTAACTCACCATATTGATCATTTTTCAACAAGCTACCTTGCACTAACACCTTAGACTCATGCATCGCTTGGTGTAGCTGATACTTTTGCTCACTAGATAACTTGGGAATGACAAAACGTTCAGTCGCAACATAACACCACGGTTGCCGAGTCCCATCTAAACAACGGGTCAACTTGCGATTGACTTGCTTGACAAACCAACCACCGCAAATTGGGGAAATACATTTTCGCAAATCCGGTTTAACAGTATAAAAGGCTTCTGCTGTTAAAGATGGTCTTGGATGAAATTCATTTCCCAAGCGCAAGTCTTGAACATTTACGGCAAAGCAGTTCATGCTAAATACTGCAATTGAAGCTAAAAATATTGCTTTAGCATTCCACATATTTCTCTCCTTAAAAATATGATTCATAAACCCTAATGTTTCAAAAAAAAGTTATTCTTTGTGAGTTTTAGAAAAATCGAGCACCGGCCCTCGCCTAAAGCGCCTACTTTTGGTAGATGCAATAAATAAAGCAGTGAAACGATTTTTAACCAGATTTTTTTGAAATGTTAGGGTTAAACACTATGGACAAAATTTCAGTTCGCTGACAGTAACGCATTTATCTATCAAACGAAGACCGAATTAGGAATGGGAAATTATTGCATCGCCCATTCCTTAACAGCCCCAGAATAACAGATTTAAACAAACAAGGTATACTACTTTGCCCTACACAGCGATGAATGATGATTTACCCATCGTATGCAAAAAAAGCAGCCATTGATTCGGCTAAATCTAGCTCAACCCTGAGCGATCTAACTTTCAAATGATATTTCCAGCCCGGGCTGTACCTCTTTCTCAGTGTATGTCACATGGCTTTGTAACTCACCTTCACTATTAAATAGAAATACCTCATCACCGGAATTATTGAGAATCATCTGATTGGCAGGCAATACAATATTACGCTGGCTATTGGCATTCACACGACCGGACAAAGTAACAATATGACCCGCAAGATCCTGGAGTTGCCACCCTTCGATCGAGACATGGCTGGCACCCAGGTTTTTAATGTTAACGATTTCATTACCTGCATCACGCCCCTCGGGATCTGGTAACAGCGCACTAATTTGGAGTTTGTTTTCCGTTTCACTGCCCCGCGAACCCAGTTCATCGCTAATTTGCGAAACGCAAGTCAACACCATTTGCGGTTGGGAATCAAACAGGCTAAGCTCGCCAGTGACATAAGCATAACTACGACGAGCATGACTCTCCCCCTCACTAATGTAGCGATTCATGAGTAGCTGAATAATCTCCTGGCCCGCATTGGAATTCATCACCGGAATAAAAAGACTAAAAGGACGATCATCACTGCCATAGCTAATTAAACCATGTTCACCCGTGATACGACGAATACCCCTTAATTCAGTAAAAATGGTCGCTGTCTGATTGTTTTGCGCTTTCTGCACAATCGCCTGATAATCAAGACGTGTATTCAACAAAGTGGGAACAGCCACCTTAAGCGCACGATACTCATCAATAACTCGGGCTCGTAATTTCCACCACGTAGTTAATGCCGCATAATTACGCCGTTCTGTTTGATTGACCGCAAGCTGATTCCATACACCAATATTTTTCTGTTGTGCCTGCTGCTCCGCTTGCGTATAACAACGATGGTGATCATTAAACACCGCATTGCCATATTTCATAAAATATGGGCTAAAACCGTTGCGTATGGTATATTCCTGGTAATCGATGCCATTGAGATGCACAAATACCAGTAATCGACCATAATTGCCTCGGTATTTTTCGATACACACATCAACCGGCTCGTTACCGGGAAACTCGATGGTGACTTCATCGGCATCGGCAAAAAATGCCTGTGCAAATTCTTTCGCTTTTTTACCCCATGGAGTGACGGGTTTACTACCACCGGCGTACGACTCTTCCGTATCTAGTGCCAAGATGCGCAGAGATTCATCACGATCCATGCCCGGCAAAAAAACTCTGATCGTATCGCCGTCAACAACCCGGCTAAATTTGACATTAAGATGTGTTCCTTTTATTTGTGTCATCGCTTTCTCCTTACTCTGCTTAACGTAAATGAAACATAGCTATGTGTAAATTTAGCACCCCTGGCTCAATTGGGTAGCTACCCTAGGTCAAGGTTTCCTAGTAAATTTCAAAAAGATCCATCATCGCATAAGATTGATTGATTTTCACCCACAAACACGTTTATTTATGCAGCACATTGTTAAGTTCTGTTAAAATCTCCAAAGCAGAGCGTGGTGAATTTGACTGCAAACAGTGGATACGATACTTTCATGCTGAATCTTTTAAAATCTGCTGGTTATCCTTCCTAAATTTTGACCGGCAATCACCATAAAAACAGGGGTATCAATATGTTTAACGCAAAAGACATACTCGGGGCATTAATGAACAGTGGCATGAGCCAATCCAGCCAACGTCGACTTGAACATTCGCTAGGCGATCAAGGCGTTGGTGGCCAAAACGGAGTCCTTGGCCAAATGCTAGGCAGCGTCACCGGTGGCAGTACCGGCGGCAGTGGCGGAGCCGGTGGTTTATTGGGCTCCTTGGGCAATATCGCGAGTTCCATGTTCGGCAACAAACAAAGCAATGCCCAAGGTAGCAGTAGTGGCATGGGTACCTCCGGCGCTGGCGTGCTGGGCGCCCTGGCTGGCTCTTTGTTCGGCGGTGGTGGTAGTTCCGTAAAAGGTGCCCTCGGTGGCGGCGCACTGGCCATGTTAGGTTCATTAGCATTGCAAGCTTATAAAAATTACAATACCCAGGGATCAAGTGCCCAACCCGATGCCGCCTCACAATTAATGGCCGGACTTAGACAACCTGAAAATGACCAGGAAGAGCAAGAAGTACAAGATGTAGCCATGTTAACTCTCAAAGCCATGATCAATGCTGCTAAGGCAGACGGCCATGTAGACGAACAAGAAATACAGCGCATCGCAGGCAAATTACAAGAAGGCGGCGTCACCTCGGAAGAACAACAATTTGTCATGGAAGAAATGAAAAAATCCCTTGACACCGATAGTATCGTCAACGCTGTGCCAAATCCACAAGTGGGCGCACAAATCTATGCCGCCTCATTACTCGCCATCGAAGTGGATACCGATGCCGAACGAAGCTATTTGGAGCAACTCGCCAACCGCTTGGGATTAGATAGTAACGTGGTCAATTATTTACATAGTGCAGTAGGAGCCGCTTAAGTTTTAACATGCCTAATTTCTACAAAAAATTCATCGGCTGGTTGATTTTGGTCGCCGTCATTGGTGGTATTTGTTGGCAAAGCTTTGTACACGCTCACGTAGTATAAGCTATAGTTTAGCGGGTGCTCACAAGTACAAGCCTTCGATGATGAAAAAACTTACGCCGAATGAGCCTAAAAACCTCAGTTGAGACTGAGCGCCAACTGAGGTTTTTTTAAGAGGAATCGAAATTTTTGCAGAAAAAATAATCAGGCTGAAAAATGACCGCAAAACGCTATAAACCTAAGCAACAGCAACGGCAAAAAACCAAACCTAAAGGTTTACTGCTATTGATTTTGCCCTTACCCCTAATATTTGCAGTACTGGTATCACTGGGTAAAGGCGCTCTGGGAGCGGTACTTGTCAACAGTCTCGGCTTTGCACTTTTCATCTTGGGCGCCATCCTTGCCCGCAAAGGTTTCAGGATCGAGCAGGAATACCACCGGCGCAAAATTGCCCGTGCACCAAGCCTACCGTATAAGATCATTGCGGGTATTATTGTTGCCTCTGCCACGGGTATTACCGCCTATGGCGGCGTCGGTTATAGCACGCTAAACAGTCTGGCATTCAGCATCGCTACATTTATCGGCTATTATCTGTTATATGGCATCGACCCTCGCCAAGACAAAATGGGATCAACCATCGCAGGCGTCACCGCCAAAGAGGTGCTCGATGCGCTGGAAGAAGCCGAAACCACCATCGAAAACATTGATACTGCGGCGGCCAAAATTGGCAATCGGGAATTACGCCAACGACTAAGCCGAATCACCACCCAAGCACGCGCCGTGCTGCATGCCCTCGAAGAAGACCCAAAAGATTTACGCCGAGCACGTAAATTCCTTGTGGTCTATTTAGAAAGCACCCAACAAGTCACCGAAGGTTATGCACGTACCCACAAAAAAGTGGGCTCCCAACAACTTGAAGACAACTTCCGACGTGTGTTGGACTCCATTGAACACACGTTTAAAGAGCAACAAGAAAAACTATTGAAGAATGACGTGTTCGATCTGGATGTGCAGATCGAGGTACTGCAAGCACAACTGAAACGTGAAGGTATCATATGACAAACGAATCAACCACCAAACCAACGGAATCGTTGGCCGCCACCCAAACCCAACTGCAAGCGGACGGCAAGACTTTACCTGAATTCAAAACCGAACTGGTAAGCTATGACAGCGCCGATAAAAAAGAAAAAGCGCTGATCACCCAACACATGACCGAAATTAATCTATCTGACAGTAACTCAATTACTTTTTTCGGTACCAAAGCACAACAACAACTGACCACGATTTCCGACAGCATGTTAGAAGGGGTACGCAACAAAGACATCGGAGCCGCCGGCAAATCACTCAGCAGTATGGTGTCCACCATTCGGGGTTTCGATGTAGACAAACTGGACCCCAATCGCAAGCCCGGCTTTTTCGCCCGCTTATTCGGTAAAGCCAAACCCGTGGTTGAGTTTTTGCAAGGTTATGAAGAAGTACGCAAACAAATCGACGGTATCTCCATTGAAATGGAACGTCACAAAACCCAGTTACTGACCGACATTACCTCATTAGACCGCCTTTACCAAGCCAATTTACAATATTACCACGACTTAGAATTGTATATTGCGGCCGGGGACGAAAAATTAAAACAACTGGACCAACAAACCATCCCCGCTCTGGAACAGACAGCAGCACAAAGCGAAGACATGCTCAAAGCACAAGAACTGAGAGACTTACGCAGTGTCCGCAACGACCTAGAGCGGCGGGTACATGATCTGCGGCTAACTCGCCAAGTCGCCATGCAGAGCCTGCCAAGTATTCGCCTGGTACAAGAAAACGATAAAGGGCTGGTAAGTAAAATCAACTCCACCTTGGTAAATACCGTCCCCTTATGGCGCCAGCAACTGGCCCAAGCGGTTACCGTCTATCGCTCAGGGCAAGCCGCCGAGACTGTCAAAGAGGCCACCGACTTAACTAATGAATTATTGCAATCCAATGCGGAAAACCTGAGGACCGCCAATGCCGAAGTGCGCACCCAACTGGAGCGCGGCATATTCGATATTGAGGTCATTAAAAAAGCCAATCAGTCGCTTATCGAAACCATCCAAGACAGCCTAAGAATCGCCGACGAAGGAAAACGTGCTCGCGCCAACGCCGAGCAACAACTGGAAACCTTAGAAACCGAATTGCGTGGCGCCTTATCAGCCGCTAGCTCACAAGCTAACCAGCCCACACCAACCAACACCGCGAGTCAGGGCTAAGTCATGGGCTTATGGGGAAAAATTTTCAGTCAATTCATTGATGTCATTGAATGGCTTGATGACAGCAACAATACGCTTGTCTATCGCTTTGAACGTTATGGCAATGAGATTAAATATGGCGCCAAGCTGACCGTACGCGAAGGCCAGGTTGCCGTTTTCGTCAACGAAGGGCAAGTGGCTGACGTCTTAACACCTGGTTTATACGAACTAGAAACCAAAAATCTGCCAGTGCTGACCACCTTGCGACACTGGGATCATGGTTTCAATAGCCCATTCAAAGCGGAAGTTTACTTTTGCAATACCCGGCGCTTTACCGATCTGAAATGGGGAACTAAAAACCCACTGATGTTACGTGATGCAGAATTCGGTGCCGTCAGAATCCGCGCCTTTGGCAGTTATGTCATTCGCATTCAAGATGCCAGTTGTTTCATTCGGGAAATCGTCGGTACCGATGGCCATTTCACCCTGGAGGAAATCACCGACCAACTACGCAACTTGATTGTTTCCCGGTTTGCCACAGTAGTCGCAGAAGCGCGTATTCCGGTACTGGACATGGCCGCCAATTACGATCAGTTTGGAGATTTCATCACCAGCAAGATTGCACCCGAGTTTGCCGCTTACGGGGTGGAACTAACCAAAATATTAATCGAAAACATTTCTTTACCACCCGCAGTAGAAAAAGCCTTAGACAAACGTACCAGCATCGGCATTGTAGGCAATCTGGATAACTTCATGAAATTCCAGGCAGCCGATGCACTAGAGGCCAGCGCAAAAAATCCGTCCGGTGGGAGCAGCGCTGATGCCATGAATATGGGGATAGGCTTTGCGATGGCGCAAAATTTCAGTCAATCACTCAATCGACCATCCTCGCCAACCACACCGCCAACCGCCGGGCCACCACCATTGCCTGACAGTAAAAAATATCACGTGGCAATCAATAATCAATCACAAGGACCCTATGGATTGGATGAGTTGAAAAAGAACATCCGAGCCGGAAACATTCAACCGCAAACCTTGGTTTGGACGCAGGGCATGCCGCAATGGTTACCCGCCAATGAAGTCAGCGATGTATCGAACCTGTTTGCCCAAGCACAGCAACCCCCTCCATTACCAGGCAATGACTGATCAGAACTTCCCACAAAGCGACGATGCGTCTAAGCAACCGCTACCTGAGACCCGCTACCCTTGTGAAACTTGTGGTGCCGTACTTAAGTTTTCACCGACGACAGGCACACTGGAGTGTAAACACTGCGGACATCAGCAAAATATTGCAGCTTCAGTAAAACCGATTAAGGAGCATAATTTTCGAAAAGCACTCGCCGAACTTGCCAACGCGAATCCAATCAGCAGCGACTTGGTTACCATCAAGTGCCCTACCTGCGCCTCCCAATCACAACTGACACCCGGCACCCATGCGGGTCAATGCACGTATTGTGGCACACCACTGATCGTCGATGCGGCGCTGATAAAACCATTTCAACCAGAATCCTTATTACCGTTTAAAGTCACTGAAAAACAAGCCTTGCAATTTTTCCGCAAGTGGCTTGGCTCGTTATGGTTTGCCCCCTCCGCGCTGAAAAAATACGCCTCTGGCGACTCCCGCCTACAAGGTCTCTATGTTCCCTACTGGACTTACGATAGCGATACCCAAACAAGCTATTCGGGCCGGCGTGGCGATGTTTATCACGTCAGGCAAAATTATACAACCAATGTTAATGGTCGCCAGGTGACGCGATCCCGCTCTGTTCCCCGAATCCGCTGGACACCCGCTAGCGGTCATGTCTCACGACACTTTGACGACGTATTGATTGGAGCGAGCCAAACCCTGCCACGCCAAATCAGCAACCGACTCGGCCCCTGGGATCTGGTAAACCTGACAGCCTTCGATGCCGCTTACCTCAGCGGTTTCGACAGTGAGATCTATCAGGTGGATCTGGACAGTGGGTTTGAACAAGCTCGACTGGTGATGGATCAAACCATCCGCACAGACATCCGCCGCCAAATCGGCGGAGATCAACAACAAATCCATCAACTTCAAACCCATCACAGCCGCACCACGTTCAAAAGCCTATTATTACCCGTATGGATGGCCGAGTTTCGTTTCCGCGACAAAACCTATCGTTTTGCAGTCAACGCCCGGACAGGCAAAACCCGTGGCGAACGTCCTTATAGTTATTTAAAAATCATATTGGCGGTGATACTGGGATTAATTGTCACCGCCGCCGCAGTTTATTTATTATCAGAAAGCGGGCTACTTGAGCAAATTCAATCCACTTATTTTTACCAGGAGAGCATCCGATGACCAAAGCGAAAATTGCCGATACCAAACCCATCGCCATTCAGCTCGAAGCCGGACAAGAGTATTACTGGTGCAGCTGTGGACTGTCCCAAAACCAACCCTTTTGTGATGGTTCCCATCGCAATACCAGTTTCACCCCGCAAGCATTCACCGTCGGCGAATCGCAAGAAGCCTATTTATGTTTGTGCAAACGTACTGGCAATCCACCATTTTGCGATGGCAGTCACGCCCGCTTGGAAGAAGACGAAAAAGTCAATTATGCGGTCGCCACCAGCGAAACCTTGGCCGCCAAAAATACCCCTGAGGAACCTACCCTAGAAGCCATCCATAGCCTAGCGAGCAATGGACTCACTAAAACCGGACACCACGGTGAAATGGATGCCATGGGCGTTCCACGCCAGCATTTGCCACACTGGGATGACATTCAAATGCTCATGGCTCAATTTGCCAGTAAGCCCTTGCTTGACGATGTCCCGGTTAATACCGAGCTGGTGATTGGTCGCCGGGCCAAACGGCCATTACATTTAAAAATTCCTATTTTTGTTTCAGATATGAGTTTTGGTGCGCTCTCGGAAGAATCAAAAATTGCCCTTGCCACCGGCGCAGAACGCGCCGGCACCGGCATTTGCTCCGGTGAAGGCGGTATGTTGCCTGAAGAACAAATGGCCAATAGCCGTTATTTTTACGAATTAGCCTCCGCTCAATTCGGTTACCATGAGACACAACTCAATAAAGTACAAGCCTTTCACTTCAAAGGTGGGCAAGCGGCAAAAACCGGCACCGGTGGCCATCTACCTGGTAGCAAAGTCACCGAAAAAATCGCCAAGGTTCGCAATATCCCGGTGGGCACGGCAGCCATCTCCCCAGCCACCTTTCCCGAGTTAACCACCCCTGATGATTTTAAACAGTTTGCCAATCGTGTACGTGAAATCAGTGGCGGTATTCCGGTGGGCATGAAATTATCCGCCAATCATATTGAACAAGACATCGAATTTGCCATTCAAGCCGACATGGATTACATCATCCTCGATGGCCGAGGTGGCGGTACCGGAGCAGCACCATTGCTGTTCCGTAACCATATTTCAGTGCCCACCATCCCCGCGCTAGCGCGGGCGCGCCATTATCTAAATAAACGCGGCCAATCCGACATGACCCTAATCATTACGGGTGGCCTGCGCACACCAGCGGATTTTATCAAAGCTCTCTGTCTCGGTGCTGACGGTATTGCCATTGCCAATTCCGCGATGCAATCTATCGGCTGTGTCGCCGCACGCATGTGCCACACCAATAACTGCCCAGCGGGTATCGCCACTCAAAAACCCGAATTACGTGCCAAACTCGATATTGAAAAATCCGCCAATCAACTGGCACGATTTTTAACATCATCGACACAATTAATCGAAGTGATGGCACGCGCCTGTGGCCACAACCATATTAATCAATTCAACCGAGATGATTTAACCACTTGGAAAAAAGAAATTGCGGAACTCAGCGGTATTAGCTATGCCGGTTTTGACGCATCGAGATAATGACCACCGGGGTATTAAAACACTATGACCAAATATTCAAAAAAACCACCCATCTCCAAAGAAACTCAAGAAGAAGCCATCAACATTGCTCGCGGCAGCCAACGCCCAGGACAAACCAAAGAACAAACCAAACTCATTGCCCAAGGCATCCAAAAAGGCATTGATCAATACAAAAAACAACAAAAAGCCAAAGCCAGGGAATTCGATAAAAAACACAAAAAACTATCCCACCAACAAAATCACCCAGCAACCGCCATTGAAATAAAAGAAAAAATTATATTCAAGCACCAGTGGTTACCATGGAGTTTGCTGGCACTAACTTGGCTAGGCGTAGCGATTTTTGTCGTGTTACGCTAAAGCTAACACGACCTACTACGGTGTAATAATGTAGGGTGGATAAGCGGCAGCGCATCCACCTTGAAACTCGCTCCCACGCGCCTGCGTTGGAACGCCTATCGATATTCGGATACGACACGGGGGACACTGATAACTTTATAACTTAACGATCTCGCCTCCCCTTCGCTACCGTTTTCCACTCAAGATTGTGTGCTTCACAGTATTCACCACCTCGCTTACTAGCTTTTGATATCGCCGGTTGACTCACCGCGAATAAAGGGTCAAGTACAATATTGACTTTTATATCTCTTTCTCTTTGACCCGATAATGACCGCTGCCCAAAATACGATGTAGTTTTTTTTAGACCTGCCCAGCTTTTCATCTTCCAAACGTATGAATAAAACACTGGATATCCAACGCGACTATGTTGATTTGAACGTTCTGCAGGAGGATAATATATCCTCAAGGCGCGCATCCACAATCCAAATGAGGTGTGGGTAGCGGATTATTAGTGTTTCGCTTAGAGTTTCGTAGGCGCTTTTTTGAACAAAGATGGCGGTTGATTAATGGTTGAATGCTTTGGGTGTTTTGTAAGAAAAATTCTTAATGAGGTATCAGGATGGCAAAAGCAAAATGTGTAGTATGTGAACAAACCCGTGGCAAACGCGGATGTAAGTTACATAATATGAAATTGATATGTCCGCGTTGTTGCGCGAAAATTCGCCATCTCGAATGCGAGGGCTGCAGTTACTACAGCCAGGCAGAGCATTTCGCCTTGGAAAAAATGAGAAAAACTGGCAAGCCAGTATCAACACCGCAATTCACCGCACGTATTGATCCCGATGTGGATGAGGCCGTTGATGAAGCGCTGGAATTAGCCCACAAAGGCATCTTCAAGCAAGCCCGCATACAAATGCAGGCCTTATTGAGCGAGAATGCTGATATTTATACTGTCCATTTTGGCATGGGGGTAATTCATGCATTACAAGATGAGATTGATCTTGCTCTGCCTTATTTTAATCGCAGCGTCGAGTTGTTTCCTTACTTCTCGGAAGGCTGGGTGAATAAGGCGATGTGCCATAAAGAAAGGCTTGAGATTGGTGAAACACTTAAAGCACTTAAACGCGTCACTGATTATGGCGATCCTAAAGAGCAACACGTGCAATGGGCTAAAGAACATTTGCATCAGATTGAACAGGTTGGTCAAACACAGCAGGTTACTATACAGGCGATAATTGATGCGGAAGAAATTTTTAATAAAGCCTTTGAGCAGATGAACAATGGAGAGTACGAACAGGCTATCAAAGGTTTTCAAGGAGCTATCCACATCAACCCTGGAGTACCTTCAGCCTATGGTAATATGGCACTTTGCTACGCCTTTCTCGGATATAAGCAGAAAGCGTTGAATGCCTTTGAAAAAGCCTTAGAGTGTGATGCAGGCTATAAACTCGCCATAGAGAACCGGGCAATAGTAGAGAAAATGAAGGAAGGAGAAAAACTGAGTGGAACGACATTAATGGCAATTAACAGTTTGCGGGATATGTAAACACAATGGAGCAAAAATAACATTTACCCATCCTTTCTTTTATAATTGGAACAAGTTTTTCAAACCAAGTAAAAAACTAAGGAGTCAAGTATTATATTGATGGTTAAATTTTTAATCTTGTGGCGTATTGAGTATGCATATAAGGGGTCAAGTCTTTACTTTTACTATTTTATATCCTATTTCTACCTTATCGAGAACGATTAGTTGGCCGAATAAAACGTTGGCACATGGCAATGTGAAGCTGGTTTAGAACTTTAATAGTATAAGTAAAGATTTGACCCCCTAAATATGGCTTTAAATACTTTTGGAGGCAACTCCATACCGGTATTTGGCGAGATAATTTCAAGAAACTTATCCATAATATTGATTTTCAATTTCGATACCTTGCTATTTACCCCAAAACCATCTTAGCCTTCTAACGTCATACATCAGCGGAATTTCACTGCGTGGTTTAGGCGTGCGATAATGAGCGAGAGCCAATAGCACGCCTAACCACGCAGTGAAATGTCCGTTGTATGTTTTTGTTATGTCGGTCGTGCCTATGCACTAAGTCTGTAATCTAAAAGGTGGGGGGATTTTTCTAGTAGCTCGAGTAAGACTTTGGTGGAACCTGATGGTTTTCTTTTTCCTTGTTCCCACTGCCTTACGGATGACGCACTGACATTTAATAACTTAGCAAAAACACTTTGACTAAGGCTCATGTTTTTTCGAATAGCCTGGATCTGCTCTCCAGTGAGGTTCACACTTGGTATTGTGATACCCAATGAATCAAGTTCTTTTTGAGTAAAAGAAACTTCTTCACCGGCATTAATCATATCCTGAACTGTTTCAGAAATTGCGTCTTTAATTGAATTTCTCATTTTGACACCTCTATATCAAACAATATTTTTTCATCAACAAAATGTCTGAGTTTATCTTTGTCTAAAGCAAGTAAGTCATCACCGAGTTTCTTAAAATGTTGTAATTCAGAAGTGCTAATATTTTCTCTTTCGTTTTTTCCGAAGCCATATAGAAAAATGGCTCGATCATTTTCTCGATAAACAATAATCGTTCTAAATCCCGAACTCTTTCCGCTATGTGGCTTTTTAACGCGAATTTTAAATAGATGATCCCCCAAATCTGAACTGGATAAACCGGCTTCCATATTAGCTATAGCCTCAATCAAATCCTGATCCTTCAAGTTGGATTTTTTAGACCACTTCTTAAACCATTTGGTACAAAATACACTCATAAATCAAACTATAGCACATTGTGATATAGAGTCAAAATTATAATTATTAACTCCTTGTTTTTATTTGGTATAAAGACATAACGCCTGGCATCAGCGGTTAGCGTAAGTGTGGTTTAACTGTGTAAAAATAAGCGACAGCGAATACACAGCCACGCTTACGCGAATCCGTTTCCGGGTAGAAACAACCATTACTGGCCATAACCCCCACAGATCCGTACGTGACCAATTCGGTCATACGGTTCTTCGGTAATCAGAGCGATACAACTACTCTGACGCATAACTTTGCTACCCTGCAAACGATCAAACATTGTGGACGATTTTGGGTTCTGGAAGCGGGAATTTCTCCATTAGTTCGCTGAACTTTTCCCATGGTATTTTACTTTTGTGGCTTCGTCGGCTTAGCCAATAGCGCCAGCCTCGTTCCACAAAATGCAGTACCGATTCCATGGCTTCCATGTTACAACGAATGCCAAAGTATTGAAAATGCCCACGTAACTTCGATGACAGGATTTTATGTTGCCGCTCCATCGACATATGTCGATTTAGGGAATATATGGGGTCAAGTCTTTACTTTTACTATTGTATATCCTACCTTATCGAGAACGATTAGTTGGCCGAATAAAGCGTTGGCACATGGCAATGTGAAGCTCGTTTAGAACTTTAATAGTATAAGTAAAGATTTGACCCCCTAAAACATTGTTCTATTCTTGATATGGGTGATAATCTTAACACGCCTCTCTCATTGTAATGATAATCATCGTAATCCCTACTCATCGAAGAAATACAATGAAAACCAGTAATATTTTCATAGTCATAAAGTAAATAGTTAGCCCTAGGGGCATTTTTTAGAATTTTATTAAGTTGAGGCTTATTCATCGCACTAAATGTTGATTTTCTCCAATCCCTCTTTTTAGCCTCTAAAAAAGCTACCCCTTCCAAACTAGTCCCATCTCGATAATTCAATTCTACGATTATAGCTATATCGCCAAAATTGGTTTCATCTTTTCCTTTCAATTTATAAGCTTGCCAATCAATACCTTTTAAAGCGCTCTGTCCGAAATGCTCAATAGAACTTAGATTATTTTTTAGATCCCTCAACATCGTGCGAGTAATGAAATCTTCATCCCAATCATGTTGACCGATACTATTAATGGTTTCTATTAAGTTATTCTCTACGACTCTAGTTAATTCTTTTTCGAAATAATCCAACTATAACCTCCTTTTGAATATAACATCTGCGATGAGCGGGCGCGACAGATGCCACACAAGATACCAAACCCGACTACTTAAACAACGTTGGCAAACCTAAATTCAACGCTGCGGTCGCGTTCCGCTCGATCACCACGTTGGACGAAGCCGCTATCGCGGAGAAAATGCGCATTGATGCTTAATTAAGCTTATAATGTCACCTCACGCCCTCACTCGGAAGGCCATCCAATCACGAATCATGAGGTGACACACCATGAAAACAT